>Ga0183095_10277_pt1 | contig 229884 bp, 210 predicted proteins | sample BioMet4_FD_130346 | JGI IMG/M metagenome (GOLD analysis project Ga0183095, IMG submission 130346) | Microbial communities from bioreactor (seeded with sewage sludge) at LBNL, California, USA - Biofuel metagenome 4 (v2) (version 3) | ecosystem: Engineered > Bioreactor > Anaerobic > Unclassified ...
CGATCAGAAAGATCGGGTTATGCAGCAGATCAGTCAAAAAGTGAAAAAGGCCGGGATCTTTGATGTGAGGTTTTCGGGCTCCATCTTTACCAATTTGAAATTGTTGAAAGAGATGGGGGTGCTGCTGCTCATTTCGGTGCTGCTGCTCTATTTTATCCTGGCAGCACAGTTTGAATCGCTTGTTCAGCCACTTCTCGTCCTTATGGAGATCCCGATCGATATCGCGGCGGCCATCGTGGTGCTATATCTCACGGGTCAGTCGCTGAATTTGATGTCAGCGATGGGAATGGTCATCATGTCTGGGATCATCATTACCGACTCGATCCTGAAACTCGATGTGATCAACCATCTCAGGAAAGAAGGATACCCGCTGCTTAAGGCTATCTATGTCGGAGGACACCGCAGGGTGAGAGCCATCATCATGACCGGTTTAACCAGTATCCTGGCGATGATTCCGCTTCTTTTTACCAATGATTTGGGGAGCGAACTTCAGAAGCCTTTTTCCTATTCCCTGATTGGAGGAATGGTGATTGGAACGGTGGTGAGCTTGTATCTGGTGCCACTGGTGTATTGGTACATTTATAGGAAGAATTAAGGAATTAAGGAATGAAAGAATGAAGGAATGGACCTTTGTAGAGACGCACGGCCGTGCGTCTTTTGTTAGGCGATGGAGACAACTGAATGATGATTGTTGGCGGTTTATGTTGGACAATGTCGTACGTTTTTGTTGGAAGAGACGCACGGCCGTGCGTCTCTACAGAATAAAAACCATATAACCTGGATTTATGAAAATATATTTACTGTTGTTTTTTATTTTGATTTCAATACCTGGTTTTGGCCAGATCCGGATGACTCTCGGGGAGGCGATCAGGCTGGCGGCGGACAGTTCATTGACTGCTTTTAAGGCGCAGAACCTTTACCTGGCAAGTTACTGGCAGTATCGGACTTTTGTCGCCCAGAAGAAGCCACTGGTATCGTTAAATACCAACCTGATCGATTTCAATAATTCGATGACAGAGGTTTACAATTCCGTTTTGCAAATCAATGAATACACCCATATCCAGGATATCTCCTCGGGTGCCAATGCTTCGGTCAGACAAAATCTTCCCTTTAGTGGCGGGACGCTCTATTTTGATTCAGAATTGAATAGGGTACAGAATTTTGGACGGACGGAATCCACTCAGTACTCCACTGTTCCGATCAGGGTTGGATTAAACCAGCCGGTCTATGGTTATAATACCTTTAAATGGCAGAAAAAAATCGAGCCTTTAAAATATGAAAAAGCAAAAAAGAGTTACCTGCAAACGGTGGAAAATATTTCCTCCAACATGGTGGATAATTTTTTTAATTTGCTTACTGCCAGGATGAAGGTCTCCATGTCGGCCACCAATGTAGCCAATGCTGATACCCTTTATATCATTGGGCAGAAACGACTCGAGATTGCCTCTTTGTCCCTGGCTGATGTGCTGACGCTGAGAGTGGATGCGCTGAATGCGCGGAATAATCTGGAGGAGGCAAAAAAAGGATTAAAAAACGCTCAATATGTGTTTAACTCCTATCTTCGACTGAGAGAGGATTTTCAGACTGAACTGGAAATACCGGAGAATCTTCCGGTTTTTCAGGTCAATTATGAAGAGGTTCTTCAACAGGCTCAGAACAACAATCCGGATTTGCTGGGATATCAGCAGCAGGTATTGGAATCGGCCAGTGACCTGGAAAGGGCAAAACATCAAAATCTTTTTAACGCCACCCTGAATGCAAGTTTTGGCTTAAACCAGCAGAATTCCTCCATCCAGGGTGCTTACCATAACCCGATGGATCAGCAAAGAGCGTCGGTTTCACTTTCCATCCCTATCATTGACTGGGGACAAAGCCGGGGGAAAGTAAACATGGCCCGAAAAAATTATGAGGTGACGAAAATTACGGTGGAACAGGCGAAGGTGGATTTCCGGCAGCAGGTGATGATGGCGGTTACCAATTTCAATATGCAGATGAATATTGTCAAAAGCGCGGAAGAAACCAGGAAGGTGGCACAACAGGCCTACGAGATCAATAAACAGCGGTTTGTGATCGGTAAAACAGACGTGAACAGTTTGGGGCTTGCACTGAACAGGCAAGATCAGGCGACCGTGAATTATCTGAATGCTTTGAGGGATTACTGGAAGTATTACTATACCCTGAGGCAGATCACCCTCTATGATTTTGAACACAGGAAGGGGTTGGAGAGGAATTTTGATGAGGGGATGGGAGTGAATTAAAGAATTAAAGAATAATGGGAATTTGAAGAAAGGAAAGAAATAGAAGGATGGGGAAATGGGGAAAATAGAGCAATTCCCATCATGCGCACTTAGGGTTCGATTCCGCGAGTAAGGAGAGGCATTAGCTGCATTTTAATGTAAAATGAGGCTAATGCCTTTTATATAATAATATGATGCTCCGTTGACTGAAAGTCAACGGCAATAAAGTCACGGCAGTGAATCAACAGCAATAAACAGCAATTGAGAGAGATGAAATCACAAAAAAAGCCGCCTGTTCAGGCGGCTTTTTTTGTGCCTTTTTCTGCCATTGTCATTGTGGCAGATCACAAATCGCGCTTTCGGGTGCTTTCGGCACCGAAAATGCCCATGGTTCAATAGTTGGATAATCATGCCAGAACGGCGAGAGAAAAGGCTTACTGCAGGAGGCAATTTCAGGGACCGGGAAATCATTATTGTTTAATTTAAAATTGAGAAATCATGGGTATTATTAAACAGGGAATCCTTGGTGGATTCTCAGGAAAGGTAGCTAAAGTGGTCGGAGGTTCCTGGAAGGGTATTGATTACATGCGGGGAATAGCCCCCAGTGTGGCTAACCCCCAGACAGTGCCTCAGCTGACGCAACGGCAGAAGTTTTCAACGGTCATGGGGTTCCTTCAACCCCTGGCAGAATTCATTAAAATCGGGTTCAAAAGTTACGATGTGAAGATGACCTGCCTTAACGCGGCCATGTCGTACAACATCCGCAACGCAGTTCAGGGCGTTTATCCAAATTATGCCATCGATTACCCGAATGCACTTGTTGCCAGGGGTGATCTGGCAGCGCCACTCAATCAGGCAGCAGCAGCGGGCGTGGCAGGAACGGTCGTTTTTACCTGGGATGATAACTCGGCTGAAGTCGGGGCAAGCGCCGGGGACAAGACTTTGCTGGTAGCATATAATGCGGCAAAGCGTCAGGCGGTCACGGTCAATGGACTGGCAGAAAGGGCTGATGGTACACAGACGATAACCGTACCGGATTCATTTTCGGGAGATCTTGTACAGTGTTACATGGCATTCCTTTCCGCAGAAGGGGAAGTTTCAAGGAGCGGATTTGCCGGGGCTGTGACAGTGATCTAAAACCCCGGGGAGATGGGCGGACGAGAATGGGATAGGATGGGACCGGTTTTGACTGAAGTTATCCCATCGCCACGTATTTCGACTCCCTCATCTCCTTTTTATAAAAAATTTATTTATTCTTTTAATTGGATTATTATGAAAACTATAAAACTTTTATTACTGGCAGTAGTTACTTTTTTATTGTTCTTTGCCGGCTGCTTCGTGAATATTACCGTAGAGCGGCCTGTCATTGAATCAGGTGATGCTTCCCTGTTTAAATTGATTTCAGTTGCAGCGCTGGCAGCGTATGAAGTGATTGTAAGAGTAATTCCTTCCGTCGGAGATTATTCCGTGGTATCCTGGGTGATTAAATGGCTGAAGAGGATATCGGATACACTGAACGCGAAGAAGCAGGAGTGAGGGGGAGGCGAGAGGCTGGAGGGAGAAGGGAAACCGGAGGACGGAGAAGGGAGAAAGTGGGAAAAAGAAAAGGGTTTCCGCTTTGGAAACCCTTTTCTTAAAGTTCTTTGAAATGTTAGAATCTTTTTTCTTTGATGCGGGCTTTTTTACCCGTAAGTTTGTGATGGTAGAAGATACGGGCATGACGAACATTGTTTTCGATCAAATCCATATTGGAACTGTGTTTTATTCCTGTTTATATTATATCCATTGAAACTTTACCGAATTTTATTTGGTTATCAATAGCTACTGTTCTTCTTTTATTTATCTTAATCAAAAAAAAGAACACTAATCAAACAAAATGTTCAAATTTTTTAATTTAACATTTATTTGATATTGAATATCTTTTGCTGCTGTCTTTAAATCTCTAAATTTGCGGCAAATTTAAATTGCAATAATTTAGTATGAAAGAAGTTAAATATGTATCTGCAAAAGAAGCTGTAAGTGTAATTAAATCCGGAGACCGGGTTCATTTAAGTTCCGTAGCGGTAACTCCGCTTAAATTGGTTGATGCAATGGTCGAAAGAGGCCGGGCCGGAGAAATTAGAAATGTAACTTTAGAACATATTCATATCGAGGGACCCGTTGCATTTGCAGATCCCGAATTAGAAGGTATATTTAATTCTTCTCAGTTTTTTGTAGGTGCCAATTTACGTAAACAAACCCAGGCAGGATATGCCGATTATGTTCCCGTTTTTCTTAGTGAAACTCAGAAATTAATCCGTGAAGGTTATCTGAAAGTGAATGTTGCCATGATTATGGTTTCTACACCCGATAAACACGGGTATGTATCTCTCGGAACCTCTGTTGATGCAACACTTGCAGCAATTGAGAATGCAGATACTGTCATCGCGCTGGTTAATCCTAATGTGCCGCGTGCGTGGGGTGATGCCATAATTCCAATTGATCTGATCGATTATTTTGTCGAAGATAATTCTCCATTGTATGCGGTGAAACAGGCTCCGCTGAGCGAAGAGGAGAAAATGATCGGGAAAAATGTGGCAGAACTGGTAGAGGATGGAGCTTGTATCCAGATGGGAATCGGTGGTATCCCCAATGCAGTGCTTGCCCAATTGGGCAATCACAAGGATTTGGGTGTTCATACCGAAATGTTTGCTGACGGGATTCTTCCATTGGTTGAAAAGGGAGTTGTCAACGGGAGCAAGAAAAATATCGACCGGGGAAAGATGGTTGCCTGTTTCCTCCTTGGTTCAAAAGCCCTCTATGATTTTGTAGACGATAATCCAATGGTAGCCATGATGGATGTTGGTTATACCAACAGTGTCAGTACCATTCGCCAATTGGATCGCATGACAGCCATCAATTCTGCTTTGGCAATCGATCTTACCGGGCAGGTGTGTGCCGATTCTATCGGAACAAAACATTACTCGGGAGTTGGAGGTCAGATAGATTTTATTCGTGGAGCTGGTTATTCCTTCCGTGGAAAACCAATTATTGCTATGACTTCTCAAACTGCAAAAGGGATATCAAAGATCAGCCCTGTTCTTGCGGAAGGATCCGGAGTCGTAACCACACGAGCTAACGTTTATTGGGTAGTAACCGAATATGGAGCAGTCAACCTCTATGGTAAGACTCTTCAGGAAAGGGCAAAACTGCTTACCTCCATTGCACATCCTAATCATCGTGAGATGTTGGAAAAAGCTGCTTTTGAAAGATTCGGGCCGCATTATCATTACATTCCAAAAATATGATTCCGCTGAATAGAAGAATGAACTTTTAAACTATATAAACAAATGAAAGCAAAACGTATTGATCATATCGGAATTGCAGTGGAAAATCTTACCACTGCTATACCCTATTATGAAACACTTTTAGGGACTACTTGTTATGCTATTGAAGAAGTTGCAGACCAAAAAGTTAAGACAGCTTTCTTTAAAGTCGGGGAAACCAAAATTGAGCTTCTCGAATCTACAGATCCCGAGGGATCTATTGGAAAATTTATTGAGAAGAGAGGCCAGGGAATTCATCACATTGCTTTTGCAGTTGACGATGTTAACAATGCTTTGAAGGAAGCTAATGAAGCCGGAATCCGGGTTATTGATCAGCAAGGGCGTAAAGGTGCAGAAGGTCTTACTATTGGCTTTTTACATCCGAAATCAACATTTGGAACTCTTACTGAATTGTGCAGTGAATAGAGTTTCAAAGTTTCAGGTTTCAAGTGTTGGAGTTTCGAAGTTTGGGTTCCGCTCATTGGTCATAATAGGTCATTAATTGGAACCCTGAAACATGGAACCCTGAAACATGGAACATTGAAATCTTAGAACATTGAGACTAAATCAACATTGAAATTTAAAAAAAATGAGCAATCAGGACAAAATCAAACAGTTGATCGACCTTCGGGTGAAGGCCAAATTGGGGGGTGGGGAGAAAAGAATTCAGACCCAGCATTCCAAGAATAAGCTTACTGCGCGTGAACGTATCGATATTATTCTTGATGAAGGAAGTTTTGAAGAATTCGATATGTTTGTTACCCATCGTTGTACCAATTTCGGAATGGAGAAAACCAAGTATCTGAGCGATGGTGTTGTAACAGGTCGCGGTACTATCGATGGTCGTACTGTTTTTGTTTTTTCCCAGGATTTCACTGTTTTTGGAGGTTCCCTTTCTGAAACCTATGCACACAAGATTTGCAAGGTGATGGATATGGCCATGAAAGTGGGCGCTCCGGTTATTGGAATTAATGATTCAGGAGGCGCCAGGATCCAGGAGGGAGTAAATTCTCTTGCCGGTTATGCTGAAATATTCGAGCGTAATATTATGGCGTCCGGCGTTATTCCCCAGATTTCGGCGATTTTTGGTCCCTGTGCCGGAGGTGCAGTTTATTCTCCTGCTCTGACCGACTTTATCGTGATGAGTAAGGATACAAGTTATATGTTTGTGACGGGTCCTAAGGTCGTCAAAACGGTAACCGGAGAAGAAGTCACTGAAGAACAGCTTGGAGGAGCCGTTGTTCATGGCTCAAAATCAGGTGTTACCTCTCTTATCGCTGATAACGAAGAAGAAGGTTTACTATTGATTCGTAAACTCTTGTCTTATTTGCCTCAGAATAATCTGGAAGATCCGCCAATTGCTGTTTGTGATGATCCCATTGATCGTTTGGATGATAGTTTGAATGATATTATTCCTGAAAATCCTAATAAGCCTTATGATATCAAGAATGTAATTCATTCAATTGTGGATTATGGCGAATTTCTGGAAATCCATCGGAATTATGCCCAGAATGTAGTGGTTGGTTTTGCAAGATTTAATGGAATGCCTGTCGGTATCGTTGCCAATCAGCCCGCCTATCTTGCCGGGGTTTTGGATATCAATGCCTCAAGAAAAGCAGCACGGTTTATCCGTTTCTGCGATGCATTCAATGTTCCATTGGTAACCCTTGAAGATGTGCCGGGATTTTTGCCCGGAACAGCTCAGGAATACGGGGGTATCATCATTCATGGCGCAAAACTTCTTTACGCATACGGAGAAGCTACAGTGCCTAAAATCACCGTCATTCTTCGTAAAGCTTATGGTGGCGCTTACTGTGTGATGAGTTCAAAGCATCTTCGCGGAGACCTCAATTATGCATGGCCGCAGGCTGAGATTGCCGTAATGGGACCTAAGGGAGCCATTGAAGTGTTGCACAACAAGGATATCGCTAAAATAACTGACGAAGCGGAACGTGAAGCATTTATAAAGAATGCCGAAGAGGAATACAAAAACGAATTTGCCAATCCATACAATGCGGCGAAATTTGGATACATTGATGATGTCATTGAACCCAGAAATACCCGTTTCCGTATAATCAGGGCTTTACAGGCTTTGGCAACCAAGAAGGATACCATGCCGGCTAAAAAACATTCAAATATTCCGTTATAGTGCTTTTATTATGACAAAGAGAATAGGTAGTTTGTTGAAAATATCCCTGTCCACGTTTGCCGTGATGGGGCTAATGGCGCCAGGCTTTTCTCAGAATTTGGTAACAAACTCAAATCAGTCCGGTGCTGGGAATGCGGTTGTCTATAACCAGAGCGGAATGGGAACTTCTATTATAATTGTCTCTGCCATTTTGATTATTCTACTTGTGGCCTTTAAATATTTCGGTAAATTAATGGCAGGAGAGGATAAAAAAACGGTTCAGGCTGAGGAAATAAAATCTGAAGTTCCAGTAAGTCCTAATAATGAAAAGGAAGGTGAAGTGCGTGCAGCTATTGCAATGTCTTTATACTTATACAGCAATGAATTGCACGATCAGGAAAATCCGGTGATAACCATGATCAGAGTATCACGGACTTATTCACCATGGAGTTCGAAAATATATGGATTAAGAAAATTACCAAGATAAAAGGCTCTTGAAATGAAAAAATTTAAGTTTACCATAAACGGGAATCAATATGAGACTGAGATTGCCAGTGTTGATGAAAACAATGCTGAAGTCATCGTCAATGGTGTAAAATATAATGTGGAAGTACAAATGAGCGCTCAGATTTCTAAGACTCCTAAATTGGTACGAAGCGTTTCTGTTCCCTCCACGGATGTTCATCCTGCTGTTGCAAAAACAAGAAATCCTTCAGCTCCCAAAGGTGGCGGAAATATTCAATCACCTCTGCCAGGAACTATACTTGATATTATGGTTAAAGTTGGAGATACTGTTAAAATTGGTCAGCGCCTTTTGGTGCTGGAAGCTATGAAGATGGAAAATAACATTGAATCTGATAAAGCTGGTACAGTATTATCAATTGCGAAGCAAAAAGGTGACTCCGTTATGGAAGGAGATCTCCTGATTGTAATAGGATAAACGTTTTATAAATTGATACAAAAAAAGCGATCTGAACAAGACCGCTTTTTTTTGGCAATATGATTTTTTGTATGATTGATACAAATGCTCTTAAACATGAAGATTTGCCGGATAAAAGTACGATCCGTATAACCTAAAGAGTCTACCATTATTCATGAGATTCTTTTTCTTCGTAAACTTTCGCCGCTATTTCAAGTTCAGAGTACCACTTTGGTCCGTATTTCCGGATGAGGGGTTCCTTCAAGTATTGCCATAGCGGCAAGCCCTTTCTCTTTCCACAAATACGGCCTGCTTTGCAAATATCAAGCTGCTGGTAATTCAGCGCATCAAAACGCTTGTATTCGGTGATCCTAATGGGGAAAAGGTGGCAGGAAACAGGCTTTCTGAATCCAATTTTCCCTTCAAGATAAGCCCTTTCGATTGCACATTTTGTATTTCCTTCTTCATCGATAAAAGTGTACACACATTCATTATTCCCTACCAGAGGAGTAACAAGATCGTTATCCTTGTCGATGACTGAGAAACCTTGCTTTTTGATCTCCTGCCTGTTTCTTTCCGAAAGATAGCTTTCAAATTCAGAATATGAATTTTTGATAATATTTACTTCCTCGGAAGTAACAGGGGCTCCGCTGTCACCTTCTATACAGCAGTCCCCATGGCATTTTACAAGATCACAGCAGAACTTTTCTTCAAGAATATCAAGACTTACAATTGTCTTATCTATTTGCAGCATTTAGTATTCTGAAACCTTTATTTTTTTATTAATACTTTACCCGTCATTTCAGGAGGTATGGTTAATCCCATTATTGTTAACAGGGTAGGAGCTACATCGGCTAGAATTCCATTTTCGGCTTTCCCGTTTTTATTCTTTGTAACCCAGATGAAAGGTACAGGATTCAAGGAATGTGCAGTATTTTCAGAACCATCAGAATTAAGGGCATAATCAGCATTCCCATGGTCTGCAATAACCACAACCTCATAATCGTTGGCGACTGCGGTCTCTACCACCTCCTTGACACATTGATCGACCGTTTTTACTGCAGATTCAATGGCAGAGTACACTCCCGTATGCCCTACCATATCTCCGTTGGCAAAATTAAGGCAGACAAAGTCAGCGCTTTTTTTATTCAACTCTGCTACGATAGCATTCTTTACTAAGGGTGCAGACATCTCTGGCTGAAGATCATAAGTGGCTACTTTCGGTGAGGGAATCAGCATCCGCTGTTCTCCATCAAACACTTTTTCACGTCCGCCTGAAAAGAAGAATGTTACATGCGCATACTTTTCTGTTTCGGCGATTCTGATTTGTTTCAATCCTGCTTTCGAAATGACTTCACCTATTGTATTGGCAACATTATCCTTGTTGAATATTACTTCAATGCCTTTAAAACTTTCCTTGTAATTGGTCATTGTATACCATTGCAGGGGCATTGTCTTCATCCCCTGTTCGGGGTGTTCTTCCTGAGTGAAAACAGTGGTAAGTTCCCTTAATCGGTCTGTACGGTAATTGAAACAAATAACCACATCATCTTCTTTGATTATTGTAAGCGGTTGACCATCCTCATTGGTGATAACGGCCGGGCGGATAAACTCGTCGGTTATGTCATTATCATAGGATTCGCGGACTGCCGTAAGAATGTCTTTGTATTTTTTCCCTTCTCCTTTTGTTAAAAGGTTATAAGCCAGTTTGATTCTATCCCAGTTGCTGTCACGGTCCATTCCGTAATAGCGGCCAACGACGGTAGCGAATTTTGCATTGGTTTTTTCAAGGTGTTTTAAATCATCTTCAATAAATCCATAACCAGAGCGAGGATCAGTATCACGGCCGTCTGTCAGCGCGTGGACAAAGATCTTTTCCAGCCCCATTTCTGTGGCAATCTGAGCTAGGGCAATCATGTGTGAACTTAAGGCGTGAACGCCGCCAGGTCCGATTAACCCAATCAAATGTACCTGTTTGTTATTTTCTTTGGCATAATTATAGGCTTTTAAAATCTGGGGATGCTTCCAAAGCGTCTTTTCCCTGATCGCCTTATTAATTTTAACCAGATCCTGATAAAGAATTCTGCCGGCGCCAATGTTCAGGTGGCCAACTTCTGAATTTCCCATTTGTCCTTCCGGAAGACCAACATCTTCACCACAGGCCAGAAGCTGACTGTGGGGATAATTTTTATACAATGAATCTATAAAAGGGGTGGGGGTGGAATAGATTACATCCGACTTGGTTTTGTTCCCAATTCCCCAGCCATCGAGGATCATCAGCAGTGTTTTTTGAATATCAGCCATCTTGTTTTAATAAATTGAAATTCAGAAATAAAATTGACGCAAAAATAGATTTTTCATTTCATATGGGAATAGCTGAACTTAATCAATTCTCCTTTTTTAAACAATTCTTTACATTAAATGAATAATTCGCCTCTTGTTTGCAAAAAATAACCGGTAAAAATGCCTTGATTTTCTGTCAAAATTAATGAGGAAATCATGGCCGGATCTTAAGGCCTAATTAAAAAAATCCCCATATGAGTCTTCAGATGAGGATTTAATAGTTTTACTTGGATGAGTTGATTTCTTATTTTACGGTGCCTTTTATTTGTAAAATAACGGGATTTGGATCAGCATTGGTAATCACTGTAACCGTTTTAATAAAAGCTCCGGGGGCTGCTGCATTATAGGTAGCTGAAATGACCGATGATTTTCCCGGGAGTATCGGTTTCTTGGGATAATCAAGGTTTGTACAACCACAGGAAGCTTTGGCCGATGTAATCACCAGTGGTTCTTTACCGTTATTGGTAAGAGTAAATTCTGCTGTTTTAGGAATATTCTGAGTTATTTCGCCAAAATCATTTACAGTTTTATCCCATTTGGCTATAGGAGCATTTGGATTGGCAGAAACTGCGTGAGTTGCCGGTGAAGCACTTGCAACAGGCTGAGACTGTGCATTAAGCTGTAATAAACCCAAAAATGGAATAACTAAAAGAATAAGAAATTTTTTCATGATACTTTACATTGATAAATACTTTTGGCAAATATCATAATTTTTTAGAATCCTTTTACGAACAAAATGTAAAATAATTAAAATGAATGTAAAAGAAATATAATTCGCCAAACATTTCCTCCATCAAATATCAATTATTCGTTTTTCGCTAATCGGGTGATTGGCTTTTACAGGAGCCAGAATTCAATATAAAACTCGTACTATTCAGGCTCCTTCATGTGACTCCAGCATCTGATCATTGCCGTATCTTGCTTATATCATCGTCTTGAAAAGAACACTATTTATACAGTACTTCTACACTTTTTTTAAACTAATTAGAACAGGAACAGTGCAGGAATATTGCAGAAACAGTGCAGGAGGTACGGCTTTGGTACGGTTCAGATAATACTTTGGAATGGATATCGAAGTTGCTGAACCCGGTATAGAATTGTACAGGAATTTGCAGACATATTAAAACAGTAATTGAGACCACCAAATCAATATTGTCTTTGACTTTCTTTATTGCTCATTTTATGCCGGACTCGGGTTAACAGTAATTTTTATATTTTTGGAAACTAAAATTCTGATTATATGAAAAAAATAATTTTATTTTCATTATTGATAACTGTCACTCTGGACGGGTATTCAAAGAAAAAGATAGTGTTATTCAATGGGAAAAATATGAATAACTACACTATTTATTCCAGGGATCCGAATTTTAATCAAAAACAGTTATTTTCTATCAAAGAAGGAATCGTAGAAACTCCGGGAAACCCTTTGGGATATATTCGTACCAACAAACAATATTCTGATTATACGTTGCATGTTGAGTGGCGCTGGCCTGAAAAACCGGGGAACAGCGGTGTATTGATTCATGTAAATGGTCCTGATCTGGTTTGGCCATCTCATTACCAGGGACAGTTGAAAGCCGGAGATGCCGGCGATTTTGTGTTACACGGTGTGGGCGAAACTGTCACAATCAGGGATACCGTGTTTACTTCTTCGGCTAAATTGAAACCCTTGATCAGGAAAGATAAACCATCCAGTGAAAAAGAAGTAGGGCAATGGAACAGCATGGATATTGTGGCGAACGGAAACACTGTATTGATCAAAGTGAATGGGATACTTCAAAACACTGCCACTAAATGTTCACTTACAAAGGGCGCTATTGGTTTGCAGGCAGAAGGAGCGAAAATTCAATTCAGAAATATCTGGCTGAGAGAATTGAAGAAATAGAAATATTAATGGTTAATGATTGATGATAGAAGAATTCTGACTGTTCAAATGCCGGCCTTTCACCTGGAGAGTTTTTTTGTCTTTTTGTAACTGAGAATGAAGAGTATTCCAACAATGACAAAAGGAAGATTAATCGTACAAACAATCCCAGCCGATATCCAAAAGGAGTTGGTTCTGGTATAATTCATAGAATAAACAAGAGGAATAAACAGCAATCCTATAATGAGGAAAAGAATTCCTCCGGTTAACTCATATCTCCAGGATAGAATCAACAAAATCAAAAGAATAAAGGAAGGGATGAGATGAATCAGAAAATCCCGAATTTGATCCAATAAACTCTTGTCTGGTGTAAATGCATCAAGAGCAAAAATGCTGATGAACAGAATGCCCAAAATGGCAAGTATTCTCGGAAGCCAATGAAAATGAAGTACCGAATTTTTCATATTGATTCAGCTTTAAAAATACTTATATTTGAACTTTAAGATACGTACGATTAGAAAATTACTAAAAAATATTGGAGATGGCAACTGTTGATAACGAAACCCGTTTTAAAGAGCTTAATCTTTTATTACCTCCGGCACCCATGCCCAAAGGTGTGTACACCCCGATCCTGGTAGATGGTAAATATGTTTATGTTTCCGGTCATCTTCCTGTTAAATTGGATGGATCGCTCATGAAAGGGAAAATTGGACGTGATATTGATATGGAAGAAGGTAAACTGGCGGCAAAACAAGCGGGACTAAGTATTTTATCTACCCTGATCAATCATTTCGGAAGTTTAAATCAGATAAAACGTGTAATAAAGGTTTTCGGAATGGCTAACACTACTGATGATTTTGAAAAACATCCTTATATTATTAATGGTTGTAGTGAGTTGTTTGCCGCTGTTTTTGGTCCTGAGAACGGGGTGGGAGTTCGGAGTGCTGTTGGAATGGGCAGCCTTCCAGAAAATGTACCTGTTGAAATAGAAGCAATTTTCGAATTGATTTAAGGTCTGGTCGTACATTTGTCCCATTGTTACTAAGTCCTCGCGGATTTAAATCTGAACATCAAATTAGATAACAATTGATTTTGTAAATATTTCTCGCAAAGACGCAAAGTGATGGTATATAGAACATTGCAATTAGTTATATATTAGGTTATATAAACAATTGTAAATAAGTCCTGCAGTATTCAAGTATCCAGCCACAAAGTAAAATAACAGAGAAAGTGACCGGGTGACTTCTTTTAGTTTGATTTTCACTCATCTGAACAAAGTCACCCGGTCACTTTCGCACTTGTTACATAAGAGGTGTTTGACGAATGACCTTATTGGTAATTGTTCCCCAAAGCTGACTAATTCAGAAAAAAGGGAATTTTGCCGTATACCCCTTATTATCAACTTTCTGACTATTCGCTCTTTTTTAATTAACGGCTTATTTCGAACTCAGGTTATTAATCTCCGCCCGGAGATAAGAGTAACCCTTATTCTCTTGCGATACAAACGGGTTCTCATTTTCGTAAAGATCTTTATCAATAATCAGATTAATTTAAATCCACGCAGAGGGTTGATATTATTCAGGCATTTGGAGTGAATAGGTTAACCTTATATTTTCCATTTCTTAAGATCCTGGTTCCATTTTTATGTTCCGATTTTGATATAAATTCAAAAAAAGGTCATAAATTATACTACAATTAATTTTAACTATAAACTGTATGAAACGAAACAACTCTTTCGGTTTAGTACCTTGTATTTTGTTCATGTTTTTTATAGCTTTTTCCTGTGTAAAGGAAGGCCCTCCCGGGCCAGCCGGTCAAAATGGGGCAGATGCCAATGAAACCTGCAAACAATGTCACAATCCCACTGTCGTTGACCATAAAAGTGTTGAATTCCAATTTTCAAAACATCACTATGGAGAAGTAGCTTTTGAAGAAAGCGGTAACCCTGGATGTTCTCCTTGTCATACCGAGAAAGGTTTTCAATATGTGGTTAGCAATAATGTATCCACTGTATTTGTAAAAGATGCCACTACGGGGAAATATACAAATCCTTATGCTGCCTCTGTTACCAGCGATATCGGCGAGATTAATTGTTTTACCTGTCATTCAAGCCTTCATACGAGCTATACTTATGCTGATTTTTCTCCTTTTACCACCACCGCTGCTGTACCTATGACGATGTGGGGAGGGGCTAAAACAATTAATATTACCCAGGATGGATCAAAAAGCAACTTATGTATAAAATGTCATCAACCCCGTCCATTTACAAATGCTTCGGATGGAAATGTGATAGATTACAATGCTTTAAAAACAAATCCGACTGCCGTTTTTTATAGTCCTGCCTTGTCTGCCAGCGTGTTGAAACCATCGTATCGAACTCATACTCATTATGGAACAGTTGGTGCAATTTTCGCAGGAATGGGAGGAATTGAATTTTCAGGTTCCCTGGCTTACGCTAATGCCGTTCACACGACCAAGGCTTCCTGCAGCGATTGTCATCAGGCCGCTTTATACAATAAATCAGGAGGTCATACTTTCAGCGCAGCCGGCAATTTCAACGGATGTAATGTGGCAGATTGCCATGGTGCCAATACTGTATCGACTTCAAGTGTAAAATATTGGGTTAACCCAAGAATTACCATTAAAACCTTGTTGGATCAATTAGCTGCTAAATTGAATGAAGAAGGTGTTGATATTCTGAGCCGTAATCCAAATTCTGATACTAATCTTTGGTACGGATTGACCAGCAATAATTATGACGGTTATATGAATATCTATGATCCTGCCAATAATCCGACAGGGCCCACGGATAATCCGGAGGGAATTTTCCAAAATCCAAGTCCATCAAGTTCCTGGACGCAGGCTCAGAAGGATTTTAATACTTCACTTCCAAAGATAACATTAACGAATGCTCAGATGGGGGCTCTCATTAACTTCCAGCTTTGTTTGCGCGAATTCAGCCTTGGAGTTCATAATCTGGATTATTCAAAAGCATTGTTGACAAATTCAATAGCAATACTTCCTTAGTTCAGAATCATCCTTAGGTAAAAAGACTTCTTCTTTCAGTAAATTGAAGTCTTTTTATTGACTCGATTGAATTAATAAAACTGGTTTCTGAACAATGTAAGTGCTAAAAATAAATGTCATGAAAAAGAATAAAAGTCTGATTTTCCTGATTATAACGGGTATTGCTGTTTTTTCCTGTACTTATGATTTTATTAAAGAAGCTGCTACACCGATCAACCCGGGTGCACCGGTAAGCTTTTCACAGCAGATTCTGCCCATTTTTAACAATAACAACAACTGCACTTCTTGTCATAAACCCGGAGGACAAAAGCCGGATTATACAATTGCCAACGCTTATAACAGTATCCTCAATAATAACGTCGTTAATCTTGCCGTACCTGCCTCGAGTCCTTTCTATAAAGTTCCTAATCCAACAACCAATACGCATACCTGGAAAAAATATACTGCTAATCAGGCACAACTTGTATTGATCTGGATTCAGCAAGGAGCACAAAATAATTAAAATAGCAAGCCGATATGAAAATCTTATTGACCGTTTTATTTTTAACTCTTTTACCTTCAGTATTTCTTCTTGCTCAGGAACAGAAAAAAGACTCTACAGCAGTGGCCGATACCACTGCCAAAGAAGAGCCTGAGGTTCCCGATAAACCTGTAAAATTTTCATGGGAAAGCCAATATTTAATTAACCAGCAGACCTCAAAAATCTCACCCGTCAAGACGCTCGAATTTGTGATTCAGCACCGGTTTGGAAGTGTAGAGAAAGGTAAAACAGATTTATGGGGTGTTTATTCTCCCGGCGCCAATGTAAGATTGGGTCTTGACTACGTTATTTATAAAAGGGTTCAGATCGGCGTTGGAATTACTAAAGCGAACATGACGGGTGATTTTAATGCCAAATGGAACATTTTTGAACAAAAAACTGAATCGATGCCTATTTCTGTTACTCTATTGGGAAATATGGCCATTGACGGCAGGGAAAAATCTGTATGGGACACTTTGTATTATAATTATTCGGATGTTGGAAAATTCTTTGGATACAAGTTCTCAAACCGTTTTTCCTATTTTTCGGAAATCCTTATCGGGAGTAAATTAACCGAGGCTCTTACTCTTCAGGGTGGAGTAAGTTTTTCTCATTACAATACTGTGGCGGCCAATATGGATCATGATATAATTGGGGTTCATATCGGGGGAAGATATAAGGTCTCGCCACAGGGAGCAATTGTTTTTAATGGTGATTTTCCATTACACGTGAAAGATATCTCCGAAGGACAGAAAACCAATAAGAGCAAATCCAATATTGCCTTTGGATATGAAATTTCTACCGGAAGTCATGCTTTTCAGATCTATGCCGGAACTTCCAACTCATTGCTTCCACAGGATATGATGTTAAATAATTCGAATAAAATACAGTACAAAAGTTTTTCCCTTGGTTTTGTAATTACAAGGCTGTGGAGTTTTTAAAGCGCCAGGATTGAAAAGAACAGATTGGCTATAAGTGGCTTTGCTTTTTGATTTCAATATTAAGCTAAAATGAATATTTATTGACAGATTGGAGGAAGAATATAAGTTTTAAAAATTTGTTCTTTTATTCCATACTCTGTAAATTGTTGTGATGATGTAATTTAAATCATTGACTTTGAAAATGAAATGGTTTAAATTTGGTAAATGAGAATTATGGAAAATTTATCGTTGTTTCAAGTTCAACCTTAAAATTAAATTATGAGAAAATTTTTGTTAGTTGTTTTTTCAATGGTTATTACCTTGAGCATGCTTTCCTTTGTTTCACCGCAGGCAAAAAAAGCATGGGATATTCCGGCTAAATATAAAGCCATGAAGAACAAGAAAAAGGGAAATCAGGAAAGCATTAAATTAGGCAAAACCCTATTTACCAAGAATTGTAAATCCTGTCATGGAGCAATGGGTAAAGGTGATGGGCCCAAAGCTGCTTCTCTGAAGACAAAAATGCCGGATATGGCTTCCAAGGAATTTAAGGCTCTTTCAGATGGCGAAAAGTATTACATGTCAGTCGTCGGAAGGGATGAAATGCCAAACTTTGAAAAGAAAATTCCTGATGAGGAAGAACGATGGGCTATCGTAAGTTATCTTGAAACCCTTTGAAACAATCAGGAAAATCCTGTCAGCCGGTGTTCCCGGCTGTTTTTTTTATGTATAGGTATCAATGTCGTTTAGTTAAGGAAATCAAATTGGATCAGTTTTCCGATCCAATTTGATTTTCTTAACTAAACGACATTAGTATAGGTATTCTTAATGTCAATTGCTGGCAGGGTTACAGGTTGTTAACCCTTCAGTGATTTGGCTCCTCCTGTAACTCCGCCTGATATGATGAATTTCATGGCATCTGTGGGTTTCATGGAAATAGGTTTTATATTCGCAGCAGGCACAAAAAATATTTCTCCTGACATTGAATAGGAATATGGAAAATAAACCGTGACAAGGCCTTCAAATCCGGCATCCACCGGAGTATCCTGTGTGACAAATCCAATCTTCCAGATGTTGTTTTCCTTATTTAATAAAACAAGTACCGGTCGGTGAAATTTACTTTCTTTTCCAACAAAAGCTGAAAATAAATCATTGACAGAACTATAAATTAACCTGAAAAACGGGAGTTTCTCAAGAACTTTATTGATAAATCTTCTGACAGGTCTGCCCAATATGGTTCCCCCGATAATTCCCAAAAGCACCAGGGAGAAAAATATCAATAAGATTCCAAGGCCTGGAACATTATAACCAAAATATTCTTCAACATAGCTGCGGAAAAATCCGTCAACGGTTACAAAAAGTTTGTAAATAATGTAACCGGTTACAAATAAAGGGGCTATAAACAAGAGCCCCTGAAGAAACCAGGTAAATAATCTTTTCATCTGTCAAATTTTGTCTTTCTTACCAAAAGTTACAAAAATGGATCAATCTTATTAGAATTCAATGAAAATTGATTGAAATCTTAATTTTTGGGTACTTTTATCATGGTAAGCAGCATTTTAAAGGGAGTCATTGCTTCCACGGAATGAATTTCCCCGGCAGGTAATATAATGCAGTCTCCTGTCTTCATGGGATATTTTTTTTCACAGATATAAAACACGCATTCACCATCTGCTATTTGCACCAGCGCATCAAACGGGGCTATATGCGGACTTAATCCCTGACCTTTATCAAAAGCAAAAAGTGTAATTGTTCCGGTTTCTTTTTTGATGATAGTTTTGCTGACCACTGAATTTTCAGCGTATACAATATCATCTGCTAATCTGAATAGTTTTGAACTTTCCATTTTTAATGATTTAGATTAAATAAAATATTAATTTCAGATCCATTCCTCCTGAAGGATTTCTCCTCTTATTCCTATTGTCACGGATTTGACCGGAACTTTTCTGCCGGATTTTTCAACGGCCATTTGAACTAAATTCAACAGCCCGCCGCAACAGGGAACTTCCATGATCAAAACAGTGATTGTATTTACTTTTGAAGACCCGATTAAAGTTATTAATTTTTGCAGATATATTTCCTTACCCTGATCAAGTTTTGGGCAGGCAATGACCAGGGATTTTCCTTTCAACCATTTTTCATGAAAATCACCAAGGGCAAAAGCAGTACAATCTGCCGCTACCAGAAGATCGGAACCAATAAAATAAGGTGCTGAGGGATTAATCAAATGAAGCTGTACCGGCAATTGCCGTAATTCGGACTTGATTGAACCCTGGGATTTGTCATGATCCATTTTTAGGTTTGAAGGATCGAATACCACTGTTTTTGATCCCGGACATTCTCCATGGCATCCGGAACTCTCTTCTTCAGGGGACGGCTGATGCAAGGCTTTTTTCACATCTTCAATGGTAAAATTGAGGAGATGAAGATTTTGAACAAGAAAATTAACTCCTATTTTGAGGAAGACTACCTCATTGTGATCCTTCAGATGTTTCAAATGTGCAACCACGGTATTCAGTCCCTTTGTAACCATAGTTTCCATTACTTTTATTTCGTTATAGGGTTCACTTTCTTTTTGTTCAATGGTGATGGCTCCCTGTGGACAATGGCCAATGCAGGCGCCAAGACCATCACACATAAGATCGCTGATCAGCCGGACTTTGCCGTCAATCACCTGAAGAGCCCCCTCGTGACAATTCGGGACACAATTACCGCATCCGTTACACTTTTCTTCGTCTATTTTAATGATACTTCTCTTCATCTTTTATTTTTTTCTGTTCTGAAAGAAAAAATTTTAAGTCAAAAGTATTTCCGATCAGGGATATAATGTGTAACAATTGTTACAGTTTGATTAATTTTACAGGAAAAAGTATGTTCGAGTCCTTAAATGAATCCCCCTTGTTTAAAAATATGGCTTCGGAAGAGATCGAAAATTTTCTTCTCAGGACGCCCCATCAGTTTAAATATTTTAAAAACGAGGAGGTCATAGCTTTCGCAGGCGATAAAGTTGAAAAAGCCATGTTGCTCATGGAAGGAAGTCTGCAGGGTGAAATGCTGGATTTCTCTGGGAAACGGCTTAAAATTGAAGAGATGGAACCTCCTCAGATGATCGCCTCGGCTTTTCTATTCGGACAGGAAAATCTTATTCCGGTTAATCTTTCGGCTCTCTCGGATGGGAAACTTCTTGTGATCTATAAGAATGATTTTACGGCAACGTTGACGAAACAGCCCAGGGTATTAATCAACTATCTTAATATTATTTCGGCCAAAGCCCAATTCCTGTCTCAAAAAATCACTTTCCTGAGTTTGAAAACAATCCGTGAAAAAATAGCTTATTTCCTTTTGCAAAAACTGAAGAAAGAGGATCCGATTGTGAATATAGATCAAAATCAGACTCAACTGGCCGGATTGCTGGGTGTTGCCCGGCCTTCACTCGCGAGGACAATCGGAGAATTGGAATCCGAGAATATCATTCGGTGGGAAAAAAATAGGGTGAGGGTAATTGATCCGGAACGGCTGAATACGATACTTGGAAGGTAAATTCAACCGTCCCTTAAAGGTTAAAACCGAATAAGGAAATATTCTAATATCACACCACAAATATCGAAATTGCTTTGCAGTAAAGTTGTATTATTCTATCTCATCGATCATATGATTAAAAACCTGGTGTATTGGTTTGTTGGAAGTAATGTTTTATAATTACAAGAATGCAATGTAAATATTCTCAATAATTTTTCCTATATTTATTAAAAGGCAGGAGAAAAACCGGCTGAGAGAAAATCCATTGGTATTAACCAGAATTGCGCAAAAAATAAAATTTTATACAAGGCTGTATCAAAAGAAGCAATACTAATCGGTATGAAAAAAATTATATTTATTGCAATACTTTTTTTAGGATGTAATTCTCACAAAGAATTCCGGAATACCGACCTGAAAAATATCTCTGTCTATAAATTCTACCATAATGAAGATGAATTTAATATCTCAAATTATGCGGATCGCAAAATATGTACTTTGACAAATACCGATACAATTAATGTCCTGTTATCTGCGCTAAAAAATAAAAAACCAGTAGCCCGCATTTTTATACCTGAATATATTGTAACATTAAACTACGTAGATAAAATAATAGATTTAAGCGTAAGTCAGAACTATATTAAAATCAAAGGAAAGACCTATAAGGTGAAAATAAACTTATCGGAATATTTTATTAGTACGCCGAAGTATTAGAGTATTCAGGTAAAAGAATTCAGTAAAAAAGGATGTTTCAGAAGTAAATTTATTCTTCCTTCTCATGAGGACATGTGCAAAAAAATGATCAAAGTAGCTGGCGTGGCGGATATCCGGTGGGGTGGGGTAAATAGAAAATAGTGTAAAATCATTGTAAGGTCATCTTTACCAACAAGTGGAATTGATCGGTTAGAAAGGCAAGCAATCTATAATAAAAATGACCATTGGCAGCGGAATTTCGTTTTATAGAAATTGCTTCAGTAAAATTTTTGTAGCTTGGGCCAGCCTTTCCCTATTTTGGGGATCGTAAACTTCTGGAATAGCTTTCGATAATCGAATCGTGTCGTAATAGGCTCCTGTTGTATCAACATTCAGAAGATTTTCAACGGCTTCCGCTCCCTGCTCAACTGTTGTAAGGGAATATCCCCATTCGTCCAGTACCATTCTGGTATTCATCAAAGAAGACGGATGAACAGCATTGACCTTAATCCCCTTATCCTTTAACCTATCCGCCAGATCAATGGTGTACATGATCTGAGCTGCCTTGCTTTGTTTATAGGCATAATAGCCGTCGTAATGCTTTTCAAGCATCAGATCGTTAAAATTGATGGGTTCCTGCCCGATGGAGGATACATTAATGATCCGGCCAGTTTGAGGGGGTATTATGCCCAACAGCTTTTCTGTGAGAAGTACATGTGACAGATAATTGACGGCAAAGCGCAATTCGATGCCATCCTTGCTTAATTCCCTTTTATTGGAGCTGCCCCTGCCAATCCCCGCATTGTTGATCAGGACATCAAGACGATCCCGTTCTTTAAGAATTTTATTGCTTAATGCCTTTACTTCATTTAGAGAGGATAGATCGGCATTGTAATATTTAATATTCTCTTTCCGGGTTATCTCTTTTAATTCATCAAAGACCTTTTCCCCCTTTTCCTCATTTCGTCCATGAAAAAGTATTGTTGCGCCTTTCTCCAGAAGATGCCGGGCAACCAATTTCCCCAATCCGTCGGTTGAACCGGTTATCAAAATTATTTTTCCTGCTATTGATTCTTTCATTCTCCTGATTATTGGTGTTAAAACCTCCTGCAACAAATTTACGAAAAGTCCTTCTCGACTCCTCCTGATGAAATTTACAAAAAATGGTGTAATTTGGTGATATGATAAAGGTAATTTCGACCGAGAGGATTCCCATTAAGCTTTGGCTCGAAGATATTGACGAGGCTGCGTTGGAGCAGGCAAAGAACCTTGCCAACCTTCCTTTCGCAGTAAGACATATCGCCATTATGCCGGATTCGCATCCCGGATATGGGATGCCGATCGGAGGAGTTCTTGCCACGCAGGATGTGGTCATTCCCAATGCAGTGGGGGTGGATATTGGCTGTGGCGTTGTTGCTCAAAAAACCATCCTGACAGAAATCAGTCAGCAGGAATTAAAAGATATTATTCATTTGATCAAAGCAAGAATCCCGGTTGGTTTTGCTCATAACAAAGAACAGCAGGATGAACTTCTGATGCCGAAACTGAGTGATAATACCCCGATTTGCGGGATGTTGTATAATGAGGCAAGGTATCAGCTTGGTACTCTTGGTGGAGGGAACCATTTTATAGAAATTCAGAAGGGAGATGACCGGCATGTATGGATAATGATTCACTCGGGATCAAGGAATCTGGGAAAACAGATCGCAGATTTTTATAACCGGGAAGCTAAGGAAGAAAATAAGAAATGGCATTCTCAGGTTACCAGCAAAGATCTGGCTTTTTTGCCGCTTTCAATTGAGCTCGGGAAGCAGTACATGGCAGAAATGCAGTTTTGTGTTGATTTTGCTCTTGCCAACCGAACGCTGATGATGAATAAAATTGTTGGATGCTTTGATCAGATCCTTAAAAAAAATATTACCGCTGGCAATGAAATGATCAACATTGCCCATAATTATGCAGCCATTGAAAATCATTTTGGCAGGAACGTGGTCGTCCACCGCAAAGGAGCAACCTCTGCGAGGGCAGGGGAGACGGGCATCATTCCCGGGTCTCAGGGAACTAAAACCTATATCGTGGAAGGATTGGGCAATCCGGAATCCTTCATGTCATGCTCCCATGGGGCTGGCCGAAGATTGGGAAGACATGTGGCCATGAAAACGTTAAACCTTCATGAAGAGATTGAAATTATGGAAAGCCAGGGGATTATCCATGGGATTAAATCAGTCAAAGACCTGGATGAAGCGGCCGGGGCTTACAAGGATATTGATACTGTAATGGAAAATCAAAAGGACCTTGTCAGAATTTTGGTTGAATTGAGGCCGCTGGCTGTAGTGAAAGGATAATGTAGGATCACTTCCAAAAGTTGAGGAGACTTTTATCAAGCAAAAATTTCAATACCCACCCGGAAAGGGGAAAAGTTAGTTTCAGTCATTGGTGCCTGATGAGAAAAGCACTAATGCGTAGCATTAGTGGTATTTGTTCGCTTCCATGGCGCAAGAAACAACCCGGCCTTGTACCGAACCTGGTACGAGGTTGGTATAGACCAGGTACGGTGTTCTCCGGCTGAGGTGAAGGTGAGGAGAAGGGTTGTACAAATTCAAATAATGAAACATTATAACACGTCTTGACACTTTATGACATTTTATTCAAGGTTTGTATTTGAACTTTCTGTTAAAAAAAAAGAAAATCAGCGAAATGTATCTTTGATTTAAAGGTCGGTTTATGGGGCAATTATGGCTTCTCCGCCGGGCCGTTTTTGTATTCGGTGGGATTAATTCCGGTTTTTGATTTAAATACGCGGCTGAAATAATAGATGGATTCGAATCCAAGACGATATGAAATCTCTTTTATGCTTAGATCGGTATTGATCAGCAGGTCTTTTGCCTGGCGGATTCTCAAGGAAAGGTGGTACTGACCCGGAGAAATACCCGTATAAACTTTGAACATCTTTCGGAAAAGTGAATAGTCGATGTTCAGATCCCGGGCAAGCTTCTGAATATTGATATTTTGGTCAATATTTTCTCTGATCAAGAGGCAGGCGCGTTGAATGGTTTGTTCGATCTGTTTCCCTTCAAAGTTTTCATTTTTTTTGATGGAAATAATGGTACTTAATAAATATACCACCAGACCGGAGCAGATTTGCTGATATCCCGTCTTTTCAGTGGAAATCAGATGAAATATTTCATGAAAGTTTTGAAGTAATTTTTCGTTATACCCTACCTGAATAAAGGGCTGTTTTGCTGAAAAGAATTCATTTTCAAAGATATGTTTTGCATAAAATCCATTAAAACCGATATAATGTTCTTTCCAGCCCGATGTGAGAGGTTTATAACGATGCCACTGTCCGGGGAAGATAATAATCACGGAACCTTCCGGAACCAGAAATTCTCCTTCTTTTGTTTCAATTAAACCCTCGCCCCGTGTAATATAATTCAGCTGAAATTCGTGAAGAATTCTTCCGTTTTCCCAGCTAAAATTGTATCCGGCTGGATGCCCCGGTGGGGGATAGGGTTGTCCTGGCAATATATGGGCATATCCGGCCACATTGAGATATAATCCCCATTTCCGGTCTTCATTGCTGGTGGTGGTATATTTGAAAAAATTCTCCATCAGCTAATCATTTTGTGTAAATAATTATCCAGAATGTACATTGAAAACAATAATAATGAAGATTATTTTTGAATCCACAATTATAGTTTTTTTTTCAAAATAGACAAAACTTAAACTTATGAATCCCTTCCTTGGAATATTATTAATTGCGATCGGCAGTATTGGCGCTGCCAGTTTTTATGTTCCCTTTAAGAAAGTGAAAGTATGGGCCTGGGAATCATATTGGCTTTCGCAGGGATTGGCTGCGTGGATAATCGTTCCATGGATTTTTGCATACTTTACGGTACCAACAGGTCACCTGATGCAGATTATTTCTGAAGCTCCTTCATCAGCCAAATGGCTGGCTATACTTTTTGGAGCCTTATGGGGAATTGGCGGACTGACCTTTGGGTTAAGCATGCGTTTCCTTGGAGTAGCTCTTGGACAATCCATTGCCCTTGGTTTTTGTGCTGCATTTGGAACTTTAATACCTCCGGTATTTATGCCTGAAAATGCGCTGACTCCCGTTGTTATTCTTGGAGTAGCGATCTGTATTGCCGGAATTGCAGTTATTGGTTATGCCGGGGCTTTAAAGAATCAAAATTTATCGGAAGAGGAAAAGAAAAAGGCTGTGAAGGAATTTGCCCTTAAAAAGGGCATCATCATTGCTGTCTTTGCAGGAGTTATGAGTTCTTGCTTTAATTTTGGATTCGTTTTTGGGAAACCAATTGATGAGGTAGCTCTCCAACATAATACAAATCCCCTTTATCAAAGCAATGTAACCCTTATCTTCATTCTGCTGGGTGGATTTATTACGAATTTGATTTACTGTCTTTATTTGAACATTAAGAATGGTACCATCAAGGACTATTATACGGTTGACGGTAAAACATTGATGAACAACCTGTTTTATACCTTTCTGGCAGGATTCCTTTGGTTTCTCCAGTTCCATTTCTTTGGGATGGGAAAAAGTCAGTTGACAGGAGCTATGTTGGTCATGAGCTGGAGCATATTGATGGCCATGAACATTGCATTCAGCAATATCTGGGGTATTTTGCTTAAAGAATGGAAGGGCACAGGTAAAAAGACAATGATTGTTCTTGTGATCGGTATTCTTGTCCTGATTTTTTCAACATTCGTTGTGAAATTATAATCCGGAAATATGAAAAGGTTTGGTTTTAAGATGAAACTTAAGCTTGGGGTTAAGGATGAGTACAAAAAGGCATGATGAGATATGGCCTGAGCTGAAAGCTTTAATACATTCCACAAGAGTATTGGATTTTTCGATATTCCTGGATGAGGAGACGAATATTCTTTTTGCTGTTCAGAAACAGACAGGAAATGCTTCTTTACATGATTTGGGAACCAGTCTGTTAGTTAAGAGGTGGTGGGCGTATATGGCCGATATCATGGACAGAAATCCGGATAACTCATCGGTAACCATTCCTCTTCAGAAGCTATTTTATATGAAAAGATTGTTTAATAAATATTTAGGCAGATGAAAAAAGAACTTGTTCAAAAAGCATACGAGGTTGCGAAAGAGCAATATGCAGCCTTAGGGATTGATACCGATGAAGCTATTGCCCGGATGAAGGATGTGGTGATTAGTCTTCATTGCTGGCAAACAGATGACGTTGGCGGATTTGAGAAAGCAGATTCCAAATTAGGAGGCGGAGGAATCCAGGTTACGGGGAATTATCCCGGAAAATCACGTTCCATTGCTGAAATGAGACAGGATATTGAAAAAGTGATGACTCTGCTTCCCGGTAAACAAAGATTAAACCTTCACGCCATTTATGGAGAGTTTGGAGGTCAATTGGTCGATCGTGATCAGATTGAAGTCAAACATTTCCAGGGATGGATTGATTGGGCTAAAAAACTTGGAATAGGTATAGATTTCAATCCGACACTTTTCTCTCATCCCAAGGCAGATGATGGTTTTACTTTATCCAGCAAGGATGAATCTGTCCGGAAATTCTGGGTAGACCATGTTAAAAGGTGCCGCAGGATAGGCGCTGAGATGGGAAAACAATTAGGAACACCTTGTGTTCTTAACACATGGATACCCGATGGTTCTAAAGATATTCCGGTAGATAGAGGTGGATACAGGGCTTTACTGAAAAAATCACTGGATGAGATCTATGCAGAACAATATCCCAAAGAATACCTGAAAGATGCCATTGAATCCAAACTATTTGGTATTGGATCGGAATCAATGGTAGTTGGATCCCATGAGTTTTATATGGGATATGCAGTGAAGAATAATAAACTGTTGTGTCTGGATATGGGGCATTTCCATCCGACAGAATCTATCGGAGATAAAATTTCTTCCGTTCTGCTTTATATAGACGAGCTTTTGCTTCACGTATCAAGGGGCGTACGCTGGGATAGCGATCATGTGGTTACATTTAATGACGATATTATCCTGATTGCACAGGAGATCATCCGTAACAATGCACTCGGAAGGGTAAACATCGGTCTGGATTTCTTCGATGGCAGTATGAACCGCCTTGGAGCTTATGCAATTGGAACAAGAGCAACCCAGCAAGCATTCCTTTATGCATTGCTTGAACCTACCAATGAAATAAGAAAATGGGAAGAACAAGGCAAAAACTTTGAAAGGTTGGCATGGTTTGAAAACATGAAGACCATGTTATTCGGGGCAGTTTACGATAAGTATTGTCTTGATAATAATGTGCCTTCTGGATTTGATTATGTTTCTGAAATTCAGAAATATGAATCTGAAGTTTTAAGAAAAAGATAATAATATAAAGTATATTGTTGATGTGAATAGTGCATTCCGGCTTTCCCATAAGGGGGCCGGAATTGCCATATTTGCGGGAAATGTTACAGACAATTAATCAGGTTATGAAAACAAAAGTGATCGCCATATTTGATATTGGAAAGACAAATAAAAAATTGTTGCTTTTTGATCAGGATCTTCGTGTTATATATCAGGATGAACAAAAGTTTCCTGAGATCAAGGATGATGATGGATTTGAATGCGACGACATCGATAAAATAGAATGCTGGATTTCTGAATCATTGGAAAAAGCAATGGGGAATCCTGATTACGACGTTAAAGCATTGAATTTTACTACCTATGGCGCTACACTGATGTATCTCGATGAAAATGGGAGACGGCTGACTCCTGTTTATAATTACCTGAAACCAATGCCCGAAGGAATTGCTGAATATTTGTACGGGAAATATGGTGGTAAAGCAGAATTTAATCGTGAAACAGCTTCTCCTGCATTGGGAATGCTCAATGCAGGACTTCAGACTTTGTGGTTAAAGAAAACCAAACCTGAGATATTCAAAAGAGCGAAATCAATCATTCATTTTCCTCAATACCTTTCCTGTTTGTTTACAGGCAAGATTACATCTGAACTTACATCCATCGGCTGCCATACTGCCATGTGGAATTATGATGAACAAAAATATCATCAATGGACGGAGAATGAAAAAATACCTTTGCCGGCTCCTGTTTCCAATTATACTCACTTTCAGGTAGCATTAAAGAATAGTTCTCTTGAGGTGGGTATTGGTATTCATGACAGTTCAGCTTCATTGGCCCCTTATATTGAAAATAGCGCAGAACCATTTATTCTTTTGTCCACCGGAACCTGGTGCATCAACATGAATCCTTTCAATGAGGAACCATTAACACTAGAACAGTTGAACAGAGACTGTTTGTGTTATCTTGGCGTCCACCAAAAGCCCGTAAAGTCTTCGCGTTTGTTCATGGGACATATTCATGAAGTTAACGTGGAAAGATTATGTAATTATTTCTCGAAAGATTCTGATTATTTTAAGTCTGTAAAAGCTGAAGAGGGATACATGAAGTCAGTTCTGGATTTGAATAAAGTCTTTTTTAAGAACGGTATCCCTGCGGATTTTGTGGATAATTCTGTTGATCTTTCATGCTTTAAATCTTTTGAATCTGCTTATTTGCAGTTATTGGCAGATCTTGCAAGAGAATGTGCGGATGCAGTTCGACTGATAATACCTGTGAACGACGTTACGAAAGCTATTTACGTTTCAGGAGGATTTGCCCGTAATGGAGTCTTTGTTCGAACGTTGGCTACTTTGTTTCCTGATAAAAAAGTATATACCTCTGAAGTGGATAATTCAACAGCTTTGGGAGCAGCCCTGATGTTATGGGACGCCTTGGAAATTAAAGAAAGACCCAAAATAAATCTTGGATTGAAAGAATATAAACGTTTTTATTGATCTTTTTGATCTCTTCAATTGAATTTTAAGTACAATTAAATATCTTTAGTTAGATCATCTCCGGCTTTATTTATATATTTATAATAAAGTTCGGAGATGATTTCAAGAAGAGAAACTGCTTCTTTTAATGAGGTTTACTGTCTTTTTTAAAGAGAAATGAAGAGAAATGAAGATAAATGAAGATAAATGAAGATAAATGAAGATAAATGAAGATAAATAAGATTCAAACCTATCATATAGCCCGTGGCTTTTTAACCCTTCTTACGGGCTTCTTTTTACTTCTAATGCCTGGTTTATCGATGCAAGCTGCATTAATGATAGTAGGGGCCATGCTTCTCATAAATGGTTTGATTACTTTGTTTATTTCAAACAAAGCAGTAAGAATAAAAGGATTCTTCTCTTTGCAAGGGATTTTCAATATTATAGTAGGGTTGTCATTTATGTTTGCACCAGCCGCAATGTTGAAGATGTTTGTAGTATTTTTAGGTATTATTCTTCTGATGATTGGATCTATTCAATTGATTGGGGCATTAACTGCTTTTTCCTGGAGAATATGGTCGTTGATTTATCTGCTCTTTTCTATTGGAATGCTGTCAGGCGGAATTCTGTTGCTTTATAATCCTTTTAAGAGTCTTAAAACTATTGTTTCTTTCATAGGAATACTCCTGATATTTTATGGAATATCACAAATAACATCGGTTAGAGCAAAAAAGCCGACGCAATACTACAAAGGTTCCCCTGTGGAAGATATTCCGCACGAGGAAGTGAAATGAACGCTAAAAATAAAACCTTAGTTTTCGATCACAATTTCTTGTAATAAACGGCTTTATTGTCATTAATGTCGTAAAAATCTTCGAATAAGGCGACTTGCTTGTAACCGCAACCGGAATAGAAATTCATTGTCGGTATATATTGTTCTTTATTGGAGGTTTCAATGTAAATACCCCTGCCTCCCGATGCTTTGATATCAGATTCTGTTTTTTCCATCAGCAAGCGGCCAAGGCCTTTGCCCCGATATTCATTATCAACGGCCATCCAGTATAAATCAAAGTTTTTGATTGTTACCGGAATCTCTCCATAACAACAGTAACCGACAGTTTTTCCTTCTATTTCTATGAAGTTAAAACGATATCCGCTGCTGTCCCCGGACCTTAAATTTTCTTCAATCAGTTCAATGGCTACTTCAATTTCATAGGGCTTAAAGAAGCCGCTGGATTTTAAGATATTAGCCACATTTAATTTATCACTGGATACAACTGTTTTCCTAAAGTTGATTACCTTAAATTCCTGGTTAGTTCCGTTCTGCATCTTCAATAATTCTTTTAATGATTTCCGCATTAGTTAATCCTGCCTGATGACAGGCAGCAACAAATCCACTATCAGGAGCTATGCATGGATTGGCATTTATTTCTATAACCCGGGGTATGTTATCTATTCCAACTCTGAAATCGACCCTTGCATATCCCTTTAAGTTAAACAAATGCCAACACCTTTTAGTAATGCTTTTCAGCTCCTTTAATAATGAAAAATCCTTTTCCTCAAAATTAAAATTTCTTTCTGTATTTTTATATTCAAATGAGCTTTCTTCCCATTTAGATTTATAACCCAATATTTTTGGTTTATTGGGAGAGTAATTGAAAAAACACATCTCTGCTGGTGGAAGTACTGTACCACCAATAAGAGAAATATTGAATTCCCTGCCGTCAATGTACTCTTCCACGAAATAATCCTTTGGGATTTCACTTATCTGATCACCTTTGTACAGAATGTTATCTTCAATTCCCACTGATCCGTCTTCAGCAATTGGTTTAAATAAGTAAGTTTTCGAAGAAATAATTTCAGACAAATTCCTTGCCCAATCAGGAGTATTAATATTGTTATTGCAAAGAATGGTTTTGCAAAGTAATTTATCTGTTGTTGTGTAAATTGCCTCGGGACCTGAACCGGTATATCTGAATCCAGATGTATCAAGTACTGCCGGAGCTATGAAACTTAATTTACCCTTTTCATTTACAGTTTCAACAAGATTAAAAATGATGGAAGGATTCTTGGCTTTTATTTCATTCATAAGGAGTTGAATGTTCAGATTGAAATCCATTCTGATGGAATCGTATCCCAGACCAGGTAATTCTTTCTCTATCAGCTTTGCCTGATCCAGTACATCCAACTCATCCTCTTTCGAATATTCCGAAACGGGATTGTGTATGATAATAGCATGCTTCATCGAATCTTAATCTTTTTGACCTTTTTTATCCTGATTCCTTCTTTTAACTTTACCTAATTGTATAATTTCTGAAGACTTAAGTCTCAAATGAAAACGAATTACTGTTTTAACCCAGTTCTCTTTAATGCTGAATTCATGATCTGAGCGATTAAATTCCGGTATTCCAATCCTTTCAATCTTGAAAGAATTGGAAGATCAGAATAGGTGGGATTTAATCCTGCCAATGGGTTTACTTCTATTAAATTCGGTATTCCGTCCGAGTCAAGTCTGAAATCAATTCGTCCTGCGTCCTTACCTTTAATGATTTTCCAGCTTTTTATTGCATATTCAATACATTTAAGGGCAACAGAATCCTCTGCTATTTTATAGCTTACGTATTTTTCCCAGTCCTTCTTTACTGTATAAGAATAGATGGGATGAGGTGTTTGCTTGTTCAAAATTATTTCCATTGCCCCTATTGAAATTGTATCATCACCATTACCCAGAACGCCCACCGTGAACTCCCTGCCTGGAAGAAATGATTCTACCAGAACAGGTTGTTTAAATGTATCGAGTAGAAAGGATACTGATTTTTCAAGATCAGATGAATTTTCAATAATTGAATATCCGTCAATTCCTTTACTGGTGCCCTCTGCTACTGGTTTTACAAATAATGGATACAAAAGATTAATGTACTCTATATCCTCAATCCGGTGGATAACCTTAAAGGGAGCTGTTGGTATTCCTGCATCCTTCAATAATACCTTAGTTAGTGATTTATCTAAAGTAAGATTAAGAATTTCAGGTTCACTAAAGACATAAGGAATCCGGTACGCATCAAGAAGACAAGGAACCTGTGCCTCGCGGGCTATCCCATACATGCCTTCGCAGATATTAAAGACGATATCACACTTTTTCCCTGAGCCAAGAAATTCAACCAGGTTGAAGATATTGCCAATCCGGATAACGTGAAATCCCAGGGAGCTTAATGTACTGTCAAGTGCATCAATCGTTTCCTGAGAGTCGAATTCGGCAACTTCTTCCTGTGAAAATCCCATCTTCAGATAATCATCCTTCAGGTCAAAAGTCAGTCCTATATTGATCATTTTAACTATTTAATCTTATTATTCAATTCCGGATAATAGAATTCTTTTCCTTCGTAATTATAAAGTGTGATTTTGTCTTTTTCGATACTCTTGACATAGTTTGGCAAAAGAGGAATCTTTCCTCCTCCACCAGGAGCATCAATGACAAAATGGGGTACTGCATAACCTGAAGTAAAACCTCGAAGACCTTTGATTATCTCTATTCCCTTTTGTACTTCTGTACGAAAATGGGCAGATCCTGGAATAGGGTCACATTGGTAGATATAATAAGGTCTGACGCGGACTTTAAGCAGTTCGTGATTTAATTTTGTAAAAGTCTCCACGTTATCATTGATCCCCTTTAAAAGTACACTCTGACTACCAAGAGGTATGCCTGCATCAGCAAGCATATTACATGCTTCTCTTGTTTCTATACTTAATTCATCAGGATGTGAAAAATGCAGACTCATCATCAAGGGATGGTATTTTTTAAGCATTTTCACAAGATTTTTAGTAATCCTCATCGGTAGGACAACAGGCACCTTGGTCCCAATACGAATTATTTCTACATGTGGTATCTTCCTTAGTCTTGAAATCAGATATTCAAGTCTGAAATCAGGTAACGTCAGCGGATCCCCTCCGGAAATAAGAACATCTCTTACCTTTGGATTCTGTGAAATGTAATCAATGCCAATATCCCAGCTGGCTGTAGAAACATGACATTTATTCTTTTTTGCAACCATGTGGCTGCGGGTACAATAGCGGCAATACGCTGCACAAACACCTGTGACGGTAAAGAGAACCCTGTCCGGGTACCGGTGAACAATATGAGGTACTGGGGAGCAATTTTCCTCGTTGAGCGGATCATTTTTCTCACCAGGGCTTAATATTAATTCTTCCTTTGATGGGATCATCGTTCTGAAAAGAGGATGATTCGAGGGGAAACGACTTAATAAACTCGCGAAGTAAGGAGTGATTCGGAAAGGCAAATGATTTTGTGGTAAAGAGTTTATAATATTCTCATACGCTTCCCCAAAAATTTCCTTTAACCGTTCAGCTGTGTGTATATTATTTTTTATTTGCCAGTTCCAGTTGTTCCAATCATGTATAGTGGCTCCTGGAAAATTGGCCCTCATAAAAGGCTCTACAGAAATATCATGAGGAAATTTGGCATTTGATTGTAATGTTAAATTATTCAGGTTAATTAAACCTCCAGGTTCAGGAGGAACGGGTGAGTCGGAACCTGTGCCATCACTTGAGCCGATGGCACTTACAACAGTCATTTCTGATTTCATTGTTAATTCTTTTTTCTACTTTTTTAATTATTAGAATGTTAACTATAAAATATTGTGTATCAATAATATAACTCTTATCTTTGTCTTTAATCATACTGCAAAAGTATATCAAAAATAATCAGATTATTGTATGATTTATCATTCAATGAAAAGTTTAATTATTTTTTTTCCTACAAGATTATAAAGAAGCAAAAAATAGGCACCGGATCGATTAAAAGTATATTTTTAATATATTATATATTAGTCATTTATAAATTCTTTCAGTTTTTTTTCACTGATAAATTATTCTTAATTGCGTTTGTTAATTTTTCTATAATTTAATAGTTTTTTATGAATTTTCTTAATCGGGTATTTGTGGAAGATTTTTTTCTTCTTAAGTAATAGAAAAAGTTAAATGTCATATTTTTTAATAAAATAGGAACACGGATTTGCTTTTATGTTTTTGTCTTAGAACTCTCAATCCAATTTTCAATCTTTTAAAACAAAAGTAACAGTATCTGCATCTTATCAAAGCAGTATCAAGGTGTATATTATTGAGAATTTATTGTTGGTTTATTATTGACTTTCTGTTGATATTTCAACATAATGTCAACAGAAAGTCAACAGAAAGTCAACAGAAAGTACAAAGAAGACCCTTCTTTGGTATAAGGGAAATATGGACCGGAACAAAGGATGGGATATGAATTTGATTTAGAGAAAACCTTCCTGTTTTTGTGATTTCATCCGGCGGATGTTGCGAATACCATTGATTAGGTCTCGCAGGTGCGGAATTATTTGCTTTTGATATGTGTAATTTCATAATTGCAAATACGACATCTTTTTATTCTCAATACTTACAGATCTATGATTGGAGATTTAATAATTAATTAACATTGAAGGATGCGTCGGAGGAAAATGCTGAAATTTTGGTTAAATAGTGTAATTTAGCGAATTGATCAAAGAAGGAATAAATAAAATGAAAACAATCGACTGGGAAAATTTAGGTTTCGGTTACAGCAAAGCAGATTATAATATCCGATGCTGGTATCGTAATGGAAAATGGGGGGAACTTGAGGTTTCAGATTCAGAAAATATTACCCTTCATATTGCTGCTACAGCTTTTCATTATGGACAGGAAGCCTTTGAAGGATTGAAAGCTTTTAGAGGAAAAGATGGAAAGATTCGTGTCTTTCGTATGGATGAGAATGCAAAGAGGTTACAGCAGTCGTCTAAGGGTATTTTGATGGCTGAGGTCCCGATTGAACTTTTTAAAGAAGCGGTCCGGAAAGTTGTGAAACTCAATGAACGGTTCGTCCCTCCATTTGAATCAGGTGCATCCTTATACATCCGACCTCTTTTAATCGGAACCGGAGCTCAAATAGGTGTCAAACCTTCGGATGAATATTTATTTATGATTATGGTAATGCCTGTAGGACCTTATTTCAAAGAAGGATTTAAACCTACAGATCTTGTAATTTACCGGGAATATGATCGTGCTGCTCCACTTGGAACCGGGAAAATAAAAGTCGGAGGTAATTATGCTGCCAGTCTTGTTGCCGGTGATCGTGCGCATAAAGAAGGTTACTCTTCAGTTCTTTATCTTGATGCAAAGCAAAAGAAATATATTGATGAATGTGGCCCTGCCAATTTCTTTGGGGTAAAAGGCAATTCTTATATTACCCCTAAATCAGAATCTATATTACCTTCAATTACCAACATGAGCCTTCGCCAATTGGCAAAGGATATGGGAATGAAGGTTGAAGAAAGAATTATTCCGGTGGAAGAACTTGCGGAATTCGATGAAGTCGGAGCTTGTGGTACTGCAGCCGTAATATCACCGGTTAAGAGAATTTATGATGCCCTGCTAAATAAGGAGTATAAATACAGCAGTGAACCTGGAAAGGTGAGCATTAAACTTTATGAAAAACTTAGGGGCATTCAATATGGAACAGAACCTGATCCACATGGTTGGACTGAAGTAATTGAGTAATCAGAACGTATTGAGGATATAAAAAAAGCCACCTATAAGGTGGCTTTTTTTATGAGGTTATTTTGAACAGTTCCCTGTTTTTATCTGGGTCCAGGTGGGGGAATAAGCATTGAATCCGATGTATGCATTTCCTCCAAGACTATCCAGCTTTAAAGCGCAATAGCTGTTTAGTTTAGGATTGTAATAAATATGTAAATCTCCATATACCACTTTTAAACGCTCCAAGCCGGCAAGAGAAGTCAGATTGTCTGATTCAAGTATTTGTACGTCGCCTTTAACAGATTTAAGCCTACTAATACCCGTTAAATTCACAATCTTAGGATTGTTATCGATGACAAAGTTTCCCGCGATACGTTCCAAGCTGTGTAACCCGGGTAAAGAATCAAGAGAATTGCAATTAACAATCCGTAAATCCTTTTTTATTACTTTTAGTGCATTAACCCCCGAAAAAGATACGAATGCGGGTAATCCATTCAGTTCCGCCGTTCCAAAAATTGTGTCTATTTTGGCCAATCCCTGTAAATTCTTGATTCCCGAGCAATCGGTAATTCTGATGTCATTTTTAATGGCTGCCAGTGAATTTAATCCGCTTAGATCCGGTAGTTTATTACATTGGGAAATATAAATGGCGCTAATGGAATCTGTTAATTGTCCCAGTCCGGTAAGATTGCTTAATTCAGGCAAATTATCCAGGGAAAGTACTCCCGGTAACTTCTTCAGGGAGGTCATACCACTGAGACTGGAAAGTAAAGGATTATCAGATAAATAAACTCCTGATGTAATTGAATCAATTCCGCTTAATCCTTCCAGTGAAGTTAATTTAGGATTATTTAGAACGGTTAGTTTCCCACTTAGTGTCTTTACCTTCTCCAATCCGGAAAAAGCTTCAAAAGAATTATTTCCATTTACAGAAATGCTGGATAATGATAGAATATCTCCCACTCCAAGACAGTTGGTAATCTTTGGATTGTACTCAAGTGTCATGCTTCCGTACAGGGTATCGAGTTGAGCCAATCCTGTCAGATTGGTTAATTCAGGACAATAGGAAACCTGTAGATCTCCGGTAATTTTTCTTAGTGAAGAAAGAAACGAAAGGTCAGAATTGGGAATTTTATACAACCTCACAGAACCATTAACGGTTTTAAGATTGGCAAAAAACTTCTGATAATCCATCTGAACGGAGGTGTAAAGTTCAAGATTACCGGTAATTTGATTGTAGTTCCCATCCAGAAATTTTCGTAGCGTTGAATCCTCGCTCGAATATATAATAATGGATCCAATCCATTCTCCTGGTTTGGCGACTACAGTGGAGGAGTCATTGTCCTTGTCACTTTTTTTACAGGAAAAAATAGTTCCTAACAGGAGGGATACTAAAAGTAAAAGCCCAATTATATTCTTCATTAATGTCTTTATTTCAGAAATTCTGCCTAATATATAAAACCAATAATTCTCTTTTTTACTAAATAGACGGTAAAACATCTAAAACGGTTGTAAAGGAGCCAAGATACTATATTATTTTGAAAGTTCAAGCATCCGTAAAATAGGGGCTTTTGCTTTTTCGATCAATATGGGATCAAGTAATATTTCCGGTTGCTCATATTTAAGAGCAAGGTAAATTTTTCTCATTGTATTCATCTTCATGTAGCTGCAATCATTACATCCACAGGAAGAATCGATTGAAGGGGCAGGAATAAATGTCTTATCCGGACAATTTTTTTTCATCTGATGAAATATTCCGCTTTCTGTGGCTACAATAAATTCCTTTGAAGAACTCTTTTCAACATATTTTAGCAATGCAGCGGTAGAACCTATATAATTTGCGGCCATTAGTACAGGCTTTTCACATTCCGGATGAGCGATTAATTCTGCACCAGGATGTTGTTCCATCAAGCTGACAATTTTTTCAAGTGAATACCTCTCATGCACCATGCATGCCCCATCCCAAAGAACCATATTTCTTCCGGTAAGGGAATTGATATAATTTCCCAGGTTTTTATCCGGAGCAAAGATTAATTTTTCATCGCGGGGAAAAGACTCTACAATTTTAAGTGCGTTTGATGACGTGACAATCACATCGGATAAAGCCTTAATTTCTGCCGAACAATTTATATAGGAGACTACTTTATAACCCGGATGAGCCTTTTTAAACGCTTCAAAAGGTTTGGCAGGTGTCGAATCAGCTAATGAACAGCCGGCATTGAGATCGGGGATCAAAACCTTTTTCCCGGGATTGAGAATCTTGGCTGTTTCAGCCATAAAATGTACTCCGACAAATACAATGATATCAGCACTGGTTTTTTGAGCTTCCTGTGCAAGGGCCAATGAATCGCCTGTAAAATCTGAAATGTCCTGAAGTTCTGGGGTTATATAATAATGACCAAGAATAACAGCATTCTTTTCACGCCTTAACCTGGATATTTCTTTGAGCAGATCGGTATCTTTATCTAAGACAGTATTAATATATCCGTTTTCTTTGATCAGTTTTTGAAATTCTTCTTGTATCATTTACGTTATTCTACTAAGGCCACAAAGTTACTAATTCAATGCAAATCCTGGTAAAATTCTCCCGGATTTCCAAAATCTTAACAGAGGAAACTGACTTATATTCCCGAAAGGGTAGGATATTCCTCTTTCTTGTTTGATTATTTCTTTAATTTTGCATCCTGTTAAATTATAAATAATTTATTCTGATGGCACAAAAACCCTCCATACCCAAGGGAACACGCGATTTTTCACCCGAAGAAATGCTTAAACGCAACTATATCTTCGATACCATTAAAGGTGTTTTTAAATTATATGGATTTCAGCCTCTTGAAACTCCCGCGATGGAAAATTTATCCACTTTGATGGGAAAATATGGTGAAGAAGGAGATAAATTATTATTTAAGGTACTTAATTCAGGAGACTACTTATCCGGAATCAGCCAGGAAGAGCTGAACCTGGCAAACAGTCTGAAGCTTGCCAATAAAATTTCCGAGAAAGGGTTGCGGTATGATCTTACCGTTCCTTTTGCCCGTTACGTTGTTCAAAACCAGAATGAAATAGTTTTTCCTTTTCGCCGTTATCAGATACAGCCTGTCTGGCGGGCCGACAGACCTCAAAAAGGAAGATATCGTGAGTTTTATCAATGCGATGTAGATATTATTGGATCGGATTCCCTGGTTAATGAAGTAGAATTGATCCAGGTCGTCGATGACGTATTTAAGAAACTTGGAATCAGGGTTGTTATCAAAATCAATAACCGAAAGATCCTGAGCGGTATTGCCGAGTCAATTGGAGAAAAGGATCGGATTGTTGACATCACGGTGGCAATCGATAAACTCGATAAAATTGGGTTGCAGAAAGTGAATGAAGAGCTTTCTCTTAAAGGGGTATCTCGTGATGCAATCGAAAAATTGCAGCCTATTCTTCAAATGTCTGGCAGTAATGAAGAAAAACTTTTACAGATTGAACAGGTAATTCATCAATCTCAATTGGGAATGAAAGGTATCGAAGAAATGCGGGAAATATTCGACTATCTTTCAGATTTGAACGTTATAACAGGCGTTGAACTGGATCTGACTCTTGCCAGAGGATTGAATTATTACACCGGGGCTATTTTTGAAGTCAAATCGCTTGATGTACAAATAGGTTCAATCACCGGAGGTGGACGATACGATGATCTGACTGGCATTTTTGGCTTGCCCGGGGTCTCAGGAGTCGGAATTTCTTTTGGCGCGGACCGGATTTATGATGTGATGACTCAGTTGAATAAATTCGAAAAAGCAAAGTCAGCCACCACAAAGATCATGTTTACAAATTTTGGAAAATCTGAAGAAAAATACTGTCTCCCTTTAGTTGCTCAATTAAGAGCCCATGGTGTTAGTACTGAAATATTTCCGGAGGCGGGGAAGATGAAAAAACAAATGAATTACGCCAATAAAAAGAATATCCGATATGTTGCGCTGGCCGGAGAATCCGAAATTTCTGAAGGAGTAGTCACATTAAAAGATATGGAATCCGGTGAACAGAAGAAGCTAAAATGTAATGATCTTGTTGCTTTGTTATCAGATCATTGATAAACTGACATTTTAAAATTAAAAGAGGCTGTCGATAAATTATGGAATCCATAAATTACGGCAACCTCTTCATCGAACCAATTGCACTAAACTAACAAAACTAATTCAATCATCTGTTCCGATCACCGTGATTCTTTTTGAATTCTTCCATCAGGTATTCACGGAACTTCTTTTCAGCCATATAAAGTTTACATACCTTTTCGGCTGGCAATATCTTTAAATATCTCTCATTGTAAGTCTGCATCAAGCGGGCTTCCTCCATTGGGATCGAGATATAATCTGTGGCTAATTTTCTAAAGTCTGCTTCATTAGCTATACTACTGTGCTCCAGTTTTTCATCCAGGGCTCTTCTTTTATGCATCAGATCCACTCTTTGTTTGTCAAAAGCATTGTAAACAGGCCAGAATTGTTGTGCTTCAGTGGGCGTCAATCCGATCGTTTGGGTAAATACGGCTATTCTTTTTGTCCTTACGGCTTCCCAAAAATCTGATTTATCCTTGGGTCTCTGGGTGAATCCGCTTATTGTAATTAAGAAGAGAACTAAAAAGATGGATATTTTTTTCATTTTAAACCTTTTTAATTACCGGCCATTAAATAATAATCAATAGAATTCTCAGCAAGGTAATCCTCTAGCGCCTGGGGATCAATTGCCGAGACATCTTCCGAGGTGTCTGCCTCTTCAAGAGCCGAAAGAAACTGACTTTGTGGCATCATCATTAATGCTTCCATATCACTTTGTTCATTTCCTTGTTTGGCATTACTTATATTGACTGACTTATTATTATAGGTAATATTTATTTTTTCTTCTTTAAATGTTTCCCTGACGGGAATGTAAACTGCTAAAAACAATATAGCAAAAACAGCTGCAATTCCCAATGCGGGTTTGAGATAATAATTTATCCACGAGAGACGTACAGTGGGCTTAGCCTTGTCTGCAATTCGTAATTTAAGCCGACCTGCAAAATCCTCGAAGTATTTATCCGGAACCTTAAGAATTTTCTCATTTTTAAGGCATTCCAAACGTTTTTCAATATTTAAATTCTCTTTTTCCATTTCGTATTCTTCCTTTTGGACAATTGAGAATTAAAAAGGTTTAATTTTCTTTTTATTCATTCTCGAAAAATTCTTCTATCTTTTTTACTGCATGATGATAAGAAGCTTTTAATGCCCCAACCGAGGTTTGAAGTATTTCGGACATTTCTTCATATTTCATTTCTTCGAAATACTTCATATTAAAAACAATCTTTTGTTTATCGGGCAACTTTAGTATTGCAGCCTGTAATTTCGTTTGTAATTCATCTCCATCAAAATATTTATCTGTTCTGGGCTCCTCTGAAAGATGATTTTCTGAATCGTCCAGCGAAAAAATATTCTGTTTCCGATTCTTATGAAGAAAACTTAGCGCTTCATTGGTGGCGATTCTAAATAACCACGTATATAAAGCAGAATCTTCCCGGAATGAATCCACATTTTTCCATATTTTAATAAATACATTTTGAAGTATATCATCCGCATCATCATGACTGACCACAATTCTTCGTATATGCCAATACAACCTTTCCTGGTAAGTTTTTACCAGAATATGAAAGGCCATATCTTTCTTCCCCTCAGTTTTAAGGTCCGCAATGAGCTCCTTTTCCTTCAGATCCATGAGGTATTGTGAGGCGTAGATTTATACATATACCATTAAGACGTCAATTCAAACAAAAGGTTTAATGATTTTAATAGCCTCCCTCTAAAATTAATTTTTATTATCCGAATTTAAAAGCTTTCCCCCATACAACAGTTCCACTTCATTTCATTAATCAGGCCGAAAATCTTAACTTTGCATTCTTAATATTTAGCAATCCTGATAATGGCTTTACAATGTGGTATTGTCGGACTTCCTAATGTGGGGAAATCGACTCTTTTTAATTGTTTATCGAATGCCAAGGCACAATCGGCAAATTTTCCATTTTGCACCATCGATCCTAATGTGGGAGTAATAACTGTACCTGATAATAGATTAATAAAACTGGCAGAAATTGATAAACCCAAGAGGGTTGTCCCTACTACGGTGGAAATAGTCGACATTGCAGGATTGGTTAAAGGTGCAAGCAAGGGAGAAGGCCTCGGTAACAAATTTCTGGCCAATATCCGTGAAGTGGATGCGATTATTCATGTCGTTCGTTGTTTTGAAAACGACAATATTGTCCATGTGGATGGTTCAATCAATCCGGTAAGGGATAAGGAAGTTGTGGAAATCGAGCTTCAGCTGAAAGACCTGGAAACAGTGGAAAGCCGGATTGCAAAATTACAAAAGCAGGCCAAGGCCGGAGGTGATAAAGTCGCCCAGAAAACTATAGTAGTCGCCGAAAAGATAAGAGAATTACTATTGACGGGAAAATCTGCAAGGGTTTTACCTCTTTCCGAGGAAGAGGAAGCTCTGATTCATGATTTTTTCCTGATTACCCGGAAACCTGTTCTATATGTATGTAATGTAGATGAAGCCTCTGCTGTAAAAGGAAATAAATTCTCTGATCAGCTCATTGAATCAGTGAAAGATGAAAATGCCGAAATCCTGATTATTGCAGCAGCCACAGAAGCCGACATTGCAGAATTGGAGAGTTACGAGGAAAAACAGATGTTTCTTGAAGATCTTGGTCTTGATGAGCCGGGCGTGAATAAACTAATTCATTCTGCTTATCGTCTTTTAAATCTTCAGACCTATTTTACCACGGGTTCCGATGAAAGCAGGGCCTGGACCTTTGTAAAAGGAATCAAAGCGCCAAAAGCAGCGGGAATTATTCACAGCGATTTTGAAAAAGGTTTTATCCGGGCGGAAGTCATCAAATATGACGATTATGTGCAATATGGTTCTGAGGCAGCGTGCCGGGAAGCCGGTAAAATTTATATTGAAGGAAAGGATTATGTAGTCCAGGACAGTGATATCATGCATTTCCGGTTTAACGTTTAATGAACTGCTGACTCTTTTAAATGATTGTTCCTGAAAAGACGTTTTTTGCCACCAAATCCCCAAAACACTAAAGTTCACCAAATAGATTCAAATTCAATCATTTGGTGAATATTTGTGGCTTGAAGTCTTGGTGGCATCTTCCGATTTGTTTCCTTTTTTTATGATCCATATTAATTCATGAATACGACGTCAATTTATTCTCATTACTTAATAGTCATTGGGCAGTAAGAAAACAATTAATGACAATCAAATGACAATCAAATGACTACATTTGACAAAAGTAAACGGATATTCATACCCTCTTCTTAATTTTTCTCAAAAAATCAATAATTTACTTGTTTTTTAGCAATAAAGTTCTACCTTTATTATAGATTACTCATTGATGAAAGGGGGTACTATTATGACAAGCAAAACTTTTGAAATTCGGATTACTCTGGATGAAAGTGAATTTGTACAAGTAGGAAATCATATTTTTACCACGCATGAATCCTTGAAAAAAGAAGAGCCGACCATTAATATTATTAATCCCAAGTACTTAAAAATACTAAAGGAATTTGAAGGCCGACTTACCATGAAAGTTGTTAAGGAATGGCGCTTACTGTCTTATGCTCTGGATCAATGCTGCAGTTACCATAGTAGTTGGGATGATCATAAGATTATTGAAGAACTGCTCTCGGGAAGAGAACATTCTATCACCTGGTATGTCGAAAATTGTCAGCGCATGCCCTCCTATACCAATTGAAGGAAACGAAGAATTAACCGTTTCAAAATAAGGGGGCAATTGTATCGGAAATTGTCCCTTTTTTCTTGCCAGCGGGTAAAATTTTACCATCCCCTTACCCGCCTTCTTCAATTTTTGGCCTTTTAGGGTAACTATTCCATTCCTGTTGATTTGTTCCTGCTTTATTGTATCCCGGTTGTTTTCTATGATAATACACGGACCGGCATTGCGGAAACATCGTGTAAACCATGATGGAGGTACATCCCGAATTGGATGCGTTTGCCCATTAACCTGAATTCGAAATAAAATCTACAAGAAGATACCTTCTCCGGTTTTGTTGTACAGTAATTGTGCATTTGTTGTGCACTTGTTGTGCAATAAATGCACAACAAGTGCACAACAAGTGCACAACAAATGCACAGCAAGTGCACAGCAAATACGAGCCAATCCCGACTGAGGTAAGACGGTTTAAATAAAATGGGGTTATATGGTTATCAATCGGAACGATCAATTCCTGGCAGGATAAATATGCCGGTCTGAAATTCTTCATTAAAACGGGGAAAATCTATCCAGATCAGCCAGCGATTTTTTCTAATTGATTTTATTTCGGATTTAAGTTATGAATTGGATTAATTTCCGGAGCAGGGAAGTTTATACCGCAAGCCGCTCCTGATGATGACGGTTTGGAACAACTAAAAGAACCGGAAGTAAATCAACCGGTTCCATTGGATCAAAGGCAACACTTAAAATGGATGGTAAAAAGTTCAGAAGTTGAAAGTATCCGGATGAGCTCCGAAACGTTTATCCCTGTCAAGGGAGTCTATTTTTTGGATGTCATCGGCGGATAATTCAAAATCAAAGATTTTTGCATTTTCTTCAATTCTCTCCTTATGTACAGATTTCGGAATGGTAATTATACCCTTTTGCAAATCCCACCTCAGGACAATTTGTGCTTCGGTCTTCCCATATTTTTTTGCCAGCTGATTCATCAGGGGAACTTTTGTGATTTCTCCCCGCATCATGGGACTCCATGCTTCATACCAGATATTATGTAATCTGCAGAAATCCTGTAAATCCTGCTGTACTAGATAGGGATGGCATTCTACCTGGTTGACCATGGGAACGATTTTAGCTTCAGGAAGCAATTCTTCCAGGTGATGTTTCAGAAAATTACTAACGCCAATTGCACGGGTGCGGCCCGAAAGATAGATTTCTTCAATAATCTTCCACGTTTCAATAAATTTCCCTTTTACCGGCCAGTGAATTAAAAGCAGGTCCACATAATCAGTCTGAAGTTTTTCCAGGCTTTCTTCAAAGCCTTTCATCACTGTATTTTGACGCTGATTTTCATTCCAGACTTTGGTGGTAATGAAAATTTCATCCCGGGGGATTCCGCTGGCTTTTATGGCATTGCCAACGCCTCTTTCATTTCCGTAAACCGCCGCTGTATCAATGTGGATATATCCCGTTTCAAGGGCCCATTTCACTGAGTTCTCAACTTCTGTACCTTCTTTTGTCAGAAAAACTCCAAGACCAAAATAGGGCATTTTAACTCCGTTAGCCAAAGTGACTTTCCCTTTAATATCTGTTATTTCCATATTAATAATTCATTTAGCTATTTAACAAAAAAAGTGAATCTCAACAATCTAATGACCTTAATAATAAGATTTATTCGTTAAAATTGTTTACCTGATATTAAATTCTCAAATTTGAGTCAAATAATTTAAACATGAAGAAAGACATCGATTCCTTAAAAGATATTCAGTCGCTTGTTGATCAGTTTTATGCCAAAGTACAGGAGGATGACTTGTTGGGCCCTATTTTTAATTCAAAACTTTCGGGGCGTTGGGAAATGCATCTTCGAAAACTTTACAGGTTTTGGAATACGGTGTTATTGAGGCGGCCAGACTATTTTGGCAATCCTGTTCCGTTACATTTCCCTCTTAATATAAATGAAACACATTTTGCAGTCTGGCTCGATATCTGGGACAAAACGGTGGATGAAAATTTTGAAGGGAAGATTGCTGAAAGAGCCAAATTTCGGGGCAAAACAATGGCTGCTTCATTTATTTCACACCTGAAAAAAGAAAGAGGGTAGGAGGATCTTATTCTTAAAAATGGGATTTAACAATTTTATTTGGGGAAGATAAATATCATTACATGCAGACTCATGAATGCATGTAATTAAATAATATCACCAATCCTGTACCGGGGGATTTTTCTTCCAGTTTTCCTGGTTAAACCGATCGGTGAGAATTGTCAGAATTTCATTTGCAGATGATTCAATTGGTTTGTTGGTTATTGTAATAACGGTAAATCCGCTTTGTTCAAAGATCCGTCTGGCATAATCGAGTTCGTCAGCAACTTTACGCTTGTTTATATAATCGGAATCTGCTCCTAATCCCAGGCTTCTGACCCGGTTGGCCCGCTGAGTAATCAGATACAACGAAGAGATGTCCAATCCGAATACTCTTCGGGGATCGGCTTCGAATAAGGAATCTGGTGGCTTAATGCCATAAACAATCGGGACATTGGCAACTTTCCATCCAAACATTGCCAGGTAAATACTCAGTGGGGTTTTACCAGTACGCGAGACTCCGGTTAATATAATGTCAGCCTGTAAGATCTTATCGGGATTTTGTCCATCATCCTGTTTTAAAGTAAATTCAAGGGCTTCCACCCTTTGAAAATATGCGATATTGGCTAAACGGTACAAACCTGGTTTGCTGATAGGCTGAGTTTCTAACAATCCGGATAAATAATCCGATAGACATCCGACCAGGTCTATGTGATTGACCCTGCTTTTATTACAGGATTCAATTAATGTTTTTCTCATTTCAGGATCTACCATGGTATGAACAATGATTCCATTAGTTTCCAAGGCTTTGGAGATCACTTCGTTCACTTTTTGCTGGTTAAGTACATCGGGTACGATGATTACAGGAACTTTGTTATTTGGAAATTGGATTAAAACCGATTGTACTACTGCTTCACCAGCCAGTCCTTTTCCTCCTGAAACAATGAAAATAGGCGGAACTCTTCCTGATTTTGTTTCATTCATCATTATTTTAGGGACAGATAGTTATTTGAATATTTTCTACACTGCTTTCATTGAACGAGCCTGATTATTTTACTTTTTTCATCGATTAACAAGAATTCTTTTTATTTCTTTAAATTTTAACAAAATTGCTTTAATCTTGTTTTGAAGCTTTCCTTATGATTTTATTTGGATGTAAAAAATAAGAATCAGAGCATGAAGATGCAGACTATTGTGAAATTAAAAATATTGTTATCATTCAGTTATTTAGGAATAAGTTTGGTAAATTTGATGAACAAAGACGGCATGTTTTTTGATCTTAAAAAATATGCTCTTTTCATAGTGATAAAAGAAGATAAGAGATAGTTTATTTTATAAAGAATATCATTTTTTTTATTTATATTAGTAAAGGACAGGATATTCAGAAATAACTCATTGATAAGTTATATGCAACTGGATTACGATTTTTTTAAAATAAATAAAAAGCTCACCCCTAAACGCGGAAGGATCATCATCTCTGAACCTTTTTTGCCTGGAAATTATTTCAGCCGTTCGACTATCCTTTTGGTTGAATGCTCTGAAAAAGGTGCAATAGGTTTCATATTGAATAAACCCGTCGAAACTGAGGTAAAGGATCTTTTTAAGGATTTCCCTGATTTTGGCGCTGAAGTATATGTTGGCGGACCAGTTGGCAATGAGAGCATATATTATATCCATACTTTGGGAGATAAGCTGCACGGAAGTATCCATGTTAAAGATAATCTTTACTGGGGGGGCGATTTCGAACATCTGAAATCTTTAATTGGTGCCGGTTTGGTGGAATTAAACCAGGTTCGTTTTTTTATTGGCTATTCCGGCTGGAGTGAAGGACAGCTTGAAAAAGAAATTGTTGAAAATTCATGGCTTGTTACAGATGTTCCGGTAGAGGCCATTATGAACAGCGACGAAGATTTTTGGATTGACAGTGTAAAGAATGCCGGAGGCCATTATGAACTATGGCAGAATTTCCCGGAGGATCCCACTTTAAATTAATTCATAACTGTAAGGACTGACTCGCATGTTCTTTCATCATAGAAGAAAGAAGCGCAGTTTTTGTGCTATAGTAACGTCTGTTGTTTAATCCCAATACTTTTTGGATACCCAGACAGTTATCTATAAGAAATACTTCATCTGCATTTAAAAGATCATCTTTTGAGATATTGGATTTCAGCCGGACTTCAAATCCGTTTTCTTTTGCATTTTCTGCTATGATTTCCACCAAAGGAGGATAATACCCATTAGCTTCTTTGGATGGTAAAATCAAGTTGTTTTCAGCCCAATACCCGAAAGAAACACCGATACCTTCACAAATAAATTCTTTTGAATTTGATATCAGGAGATTTTGCTTTCCCTTCTTATCAGCTGTAAGGAGGGATGAACGCCATAAAAAGCGACTTGAGGATTCAAAGGAATTAAAAGGAGTGTCACCTTTGTTCCCTTCTTCGTAAAAATCTATTAGGAGTCCGGTTTCGTTAAGAGGATAAAATCCCCTTGGAATTTCCTCTGCTGTCAATAAATAGCTGGTGTCTTTATCTCCTTTGAAAAAAAGAATAGTAACCCTGGCCGCCAGGAAGAGATGATTTTTATTCAAAAGTCTTGATACATCCTTTCGTAAGCGGACGAGATCCCAATCTTTGGGAATGGGAGTCTCAAATGCTGCTAAATGATCCAGGATATACAGGTAATTCTCATTCGGGAAAAGAATTTCATTATTTTCAGTTCTGAAGGATTCTTTAATCACTGTACCTAAGTGATTACATCCAAGACCAGCGATTAGAGGTTCTTTTTCAGGATGAAATTTACCATTCAGAAGAATGTATCCGCCTTTCATTTTTAAGCCTTAATTAATTTACCCGAAAAAGAAGATCAAGAAAATCCATGAATAGGGAAGGTCTGATAATCACTGGAAGGAAGAAACCAAATAGAGCTCCCAAAAAATGAGCATCATGACCTACATTATCAAGTTTTTTCCTGCTCATGTACCAGGAATAATATAAATAGAGTCCTCCAAAGACTATTCCCGGAATTGGGAGGATTCCAAAGAAATAGATGTTGCTCCAGGGATCAAAAAAAATGGCTGTAAAGAGAATGGCTGATACGGCTCCTGAAGCACCTACTGCATTGTAGTAATAATTGTTTTTTTCATGATATAGAGACCACAGACTGGAGAAAATTACTGAGCCAAAGAAAAGTATCAGATAATAATTATTGCCGGAGGGTCCAAAATGATATGAAAAATATCTTTCTACAACTGTCCCGAATGAAAACAGGACTATCATATTTACAATCAGATGTTCCCAGTTCGCATGTAAGAAGGCATGGGTAATAAGGCGATAATATTGTTTCCTGTGATAAACCTGGAAAGCACTGAATTGAAATCGTGACATAATAGCAGGATTATAAAAGGAAATTATGGAAATTAAGCTGATAATTGAGATTAATGCAATTGTAATTGTGATTGTTACCATGATTACACGTGTAGAATTTTATAAATAAGTTCTCTTAAAAGTTCTCCGTTTTCTGTGCTTCCCCCTCTGGCTCCTTTAGAACGGAGATCACATTCACGTATCATGGATATGATAAGAACGACTTTATCCAGACTATAGTTTTTGGCTGCCAGGTTGTAATCGTTAAGAAAGAACGGATTGATGCCGAGGGCCCGCGCAATTTCAGAAGTGTTTGATTTATTTTCAAAGGAATGATACAGAAGTAGTTTTCTGAAAAAATTTACAAGAGCTCCGATAATTGCAGGAAGCGGGTGAACTTTGTCATTTTTAATGAAAAAGTTGATAATCCGGTTTGACTTTAAAATGTCTCTTTTGCCAAGAGCAGATTGAAGCTCAAACGAATTGAATTCTTTGCTGATACCTATATTTTTTTCTATATCCTGGGAAGTAATAGTTGTTCCCGGGACTAAAGAAATGGTTACTTTTTCAAGATCGTTTACTATTCTCTGCAAATCGCTTCCAACATAGTCGGCAATTAGCTGTGAAGCTTTAGGCTCTATTCCAAAGTTTTTAGATTGAAGATATTTTGAGATCCATCCGGGAATCTGATTATCATAAATTGGTTTGGATTCGAAATAAATTCCGTTCTTTTGAATGGCTTTGTAAAGCTTTTTTCTTTTATCCAGAGATTTATACTTATAGTTTATCACCAGAATTGTAGATAGAAGAGGTTTCTCTACATAGGAAGTTAATTCCTCAATATTTTTAATATTCTGAGCTTCCCGGATAATCACAACTTGCCGTTCGGCCATCATCGGAAATCTTTTGGCCGAAGTGAGTATGGAGTCAATCGACAGATCTTTCCCATAAAGAATAGTTTGGTTAAAGTCTCTTTCCTCGTCTGTGAGCACATTTTCAAGAATGTGATCGCTGATTCTGTCTATGAAAAAAGGTTCCTCTCCTTCGAGAAAATAAACAGGGTAAAATTTCCTGCTTTTTATATCCTTTATGATTTGATTAAAATCCATCTTTAGAATTTCAAATGTTTTACAGATCTTCCGTCTGTTATGATTTCTGTCAATGCTCCGATCCCAATTTCCAGGTGAGTGTTGACAAAACGAAGAGTTACTTCCTTGTCACTGGCAGCTGTTTTGATGCCGGTAGAGATCATTGGGGCATCAGAAACCAGTAACAAAGCGCCTGTAGGAATCTGGTTATAAAAACCCACCATAAAAATAGTGGCTGTTTCCATATCGATAGCCATTGCCCGTGTTTTGGCCAGATATTTTTTGAATCTTTCATCGTATTCCCAGACCCTTTTATTCGTGGTGAGAACAGTGCCCGTCCAATAATCGAGACCAAGATCTCGAATGGTGGATGAAACGGCTCTTTGCAGACTAAATGCAGGAAGTGCCGGTACTTCGGGAGGAAAGTAATCGTTTGAGGTACCATCACTCCGGATTGCTGCTATAGGAAGAATTAAATCGCCTAATTGACTCCTTCTTTTAAGTCCGCCACATTTCCCCAGAAGAAGAACTGCCTTCGGCATAATGGCACTCAGAAGGTCCATAATGGTGGCAGCATTTGGACTTCCCATTCCAAAGTTGATGATCGTAATTCCGTTTGCACTGGCATTAGGCATAGTTTTATCTTCGCCAACAATGGGTACATTAAATTTTTCAGCGAATAATTCTACGTAATTTTGAAAATTAGTAAGCAGGATATGTTCGCTGAAATCTTCAAGTTCCCGTCCGGTATAACGTGGAAGCCAATTTTTAACTATGTCTTCTTTAGTCTTCATTTTCTGTTTTTACAAAAATATTCGGTTTTTAGTGAATCTTTGTCTGTTTCAAAATAAAAATTAGCTTTATAGTCATTAAATATACTATATATTGTTAAATCTACCAACATATTTATTCAGAATTAAACTGAAAGAGGGGAAAAGGATAATTTTCGATTCCTGGCGACGGAAATGGGTCTCTTTGACTCCTGAAGAGTGGGTACGACAAAATTTTGCGCGTTTTCTCACTGAAGAAAAACATTTTCCATCAGCACGCCTTGGCATCGAGTATTCATTGAATTTAAATCAGCAGAATTTCCGGGCAGATATAGTTGTTTTTGGGAAAAATGGCGAACCCGTAATGATTACAGAATGTAAAGCACCTGAAGTGAAAATTTCCCAGCAGGTATTTGATCAGATTGTGCGTTATAATATGAAATTGCAGGTTAAATATTTAATCGTAACCAATGGAATGAGTCATTATTGCTGTGTTATCGACAGAGTGCATTTTACCTATTCGTTTCTTGAAGAAATACCTGATTTTAAAGACCTGCAACCGGACTAGGATTCTATCTGCTCCGGATTTATCAATTGTAAAGTGTACTCATCACACCAGCCGGTTTCTGTTTTAAGCCATTGTTGTTTGTTTCCACAGATTTTAAAACCGTGTTTTTCAAACAGTTTTAGGCTGGATTCGTTATTTGAATTAACATTCGCCCATAACTGATGCATACCCAATTTCCTAAAAGAATAACTAATGATCAGTTCAAGGGCAGCTGAGGCATATCCTTTCAAGCGATCTTCTTTATTGTGGATCAATAACCCAATCCCTGCTCTTAAATGGAAAGGATCGAAATCGAAAAGATCAATGGCACCAACAGATTTTCCATCCGGGGTGTCAATAATTAAGCGAAGTTGCTTGTTCTCATAAATATCTTTATCAGAGTTTTTTATATAAAGGGCGAGGATGTATTTGGAAAAAGGAGCAATAGTTTGGCTTACTTTCCAGCTTTCTTCTTCATTTTCCCATTCATAAAGAAGTTCGACATCTTCGGCTTCCATTGCTCTTAATGAAACACTCTCGTTTTTGAAGTATCTGTTCATTTTATGTGATGAGTTACAGCTTTAATTCAACGTAAAGATTGTTCAAATAAGGTCCTGTTAATAAGAGATCTGCCTAAAGTCACCTCATCGGTGTATTCCAGTTCATCTCCGATTGAAACACCGCGGGCTAATGTAGTAATCTTTATATTGAAATCTTTTAATTTTTTGTACAGGTAAAAATTGGTACTGTCGCCTTCCATAGTAGTGCTTAGAGCAAAAATTATCTCATCAGCCTCACCTTTTTCAATCCTTTTAATCAGTGATTCAATTTCCAGGTCTGAGGGCCCGATGCCATCCATCGGAGAAATTATCCCACCCAAAACATGATAAACGCCGTTGTATTGCTGAGTATTTTCCACTGACATTACATCCCTGATATTTTCAACAACGCAGATTAATCGTTTATTACGTGAAGGGTTGTCGCAAATATTGCATATGTCTGAGTCGGAAATATTCCTGCAAATCTTGCAATGTTTTACTTCTTCTCTTAATTGTGTCAGGGAACTGCTGAAACGCTGAACTTCTGAAATTTCTTTTTTCAGTAAATGCAACACGAGCCTCAGTGCGGTTTTTCTGCCGATGCCAGGTAATTTAGCAAATTCATTTACTGCATTTTCAAGAAGTCTGGAAGGATAATTATCTAAATTCATAAGAAACATTTAAACCATACAAATTTAGTAAGTGTATGCACTGGTAAAAATGATTCAGAAACAATTATGAAGGTAATTGCGTTAATTTTTAATAATTGTACAAATAATAAAATACCCTGAATAAATTTTCCTTCAGGGTAATATCTCAAAAACATTTACAATTGATCCACTAAATGAAAATTTCTTTAATTAATCAACTTATATCTTACATCTGGACATTAATTGTTTTGCCATTTTTAGTGATTGTGGCCTCATTATCACATGTCCCTGTTCCAAAATCAATGGTACAGGGAGACCCGCTGACAGGAGTAATTGTTATTGTTCCACTGTCGAACCAATTGCAGGAGCTCTTTTTAATAAGAGGCTTGCTGCAAACTGCGGTCCATTCTATATCTTCACTGGTTGTGCCATTAATAGTACCTGTTAATTCCCATACATCATCATCTTTTGAAGAAGTCTCTGATCCATTAATTAAAGTTCTTGTAAATCGCGACTTATAAAGTGAGAAATTTTGGTTAGGAAATTGAAGGTTTAAATAGGAATATTCCTCATAACTAGGAAAATTATTGACCGGATCAGATTGTGTACATTTTATTTCCTGAAAGCCTTCAATTCGATTACCACCATTTGAAAAACCTGAGAATGTATTTATTGCTACACTACCTGGTACATTCATTTTCCCGGTATAGGTAATAACAATTTTCCCCTTTCTGATAATACCATCAGAACCTGTACACCCATTTTCTGACCAATCACAAGTAGTGATATATTTTATATGGGCTGTAGGATTTGAGGTAGTGAAAAATGTCACAATTGGGCAATTGTTAGGATTAATTGAAACAAGATTATTTGAAGTATAGATTGTATCTGTCAGAAAATTCAATCCTTCGATTGCCTCAAGTGCGGCAACATTTAAAACTTCAGGTGATTTTTCACTCCATGGTTGCATCTGATCAGAGTCATTGTTCTTTTCGCATTTTATGAAAATCAAACTGATTATGGCAATCAGGATAGCTGCAATAATTAACTGATATTTTTTCATAGCTGTAATAATTTGTTTATCTGACTTGACTATTCAATTTATTACTTTTTGCTGATATTGTATATCCCCTTTTTCAGGTATTTAATCCCGAATTAAAGAGATAACTTTAATGAGATACGTGGTGAAAAGGGAATTGCCTCTGAATAAATGTTGATGGAATTAGTTTGATCAACAGGTATTTTTTCAAAATTAGAGTATCTGATATTTTTCGTATCTAAAACATTCATTATAGAAACTCCAGTTTCGCCTGAAATACTTTTTATTTTGAAACGATATAAAAGAGATAGATCCAATCTGTTATAATCGGGTTCTATAAATACCGGTTTGAGTAGAGTCCCTGTGTTTAGAGGGAAGCCTGATCCAAAAACATAATTGGCAGAAAAAGAAAATGGTTTGAAATCAAGCAGAAAACCTGTTTTCAATTCATGCCGTTGGTCCTGTGGCGCCCGCACGTATTCGTGAGACGGTAAATAAGGAAACCATTCTTCAGTCTTACTTAAGGTGTACGTAACCCATGCAGAATGAGGCCCATAATCCTTCCTAAGGAAAAGATCCATTCCATAACTGCGGCCATCACCCTGGAAAACTTTGTTCCTTATATTTTGGTCTTGGTTAACAAACTTCGTTAATCCTGTGGTATTTTTCAGGTATGTTTCTGCACTAAGAATGAAATTGTTTTTTTTATATGAACCACCCAGTACCCAATGTGTGGAACTGAGAACCGGTACTTCCTTATTATTACAAGTCGTCCAGATGTAACGGTAATTGCCCGAACCATCAATTACAGAACTTTTCACAATAAACTGGTTATATTTCCCCCATGCCATATTGATTTTTACCTTATTTATCAAACCCAGTGATGCTGATACCCTTGGCTGCAGATAGATTTTTCTAAGATTAGATGGATAATCACCCCTCATCCCTATAATTAAATTTACTTCACCGGGAAGAGAAATATGATCCTGAATAAAAGTATGACTTCTTTGAGAAATTTCATTCAATGAAGTTTTCCTTATTGCAGATGAATCTGCATAAAGCTCGGTTTCGTTCTTAACAAATCCACCACCTACCTCTATTTGGTTAATTTTATTCAGTGAGAATGTATGATCCAAATTCGCTGAATATTCATAAATGCTATTTGAAGTAAAATTATTCCGACTTTCAAATTCTCTCTTGTTCTTAAGTAAACTCTGAATATCGGAGTAATCAGTGGTTAGTCCTGACCAGGCTATACTCATGCTTGATATGTTACCATTTCCCCAGGAATTTGAGTAATAAGCTGAGGCCCCGGTTTGAATATTATTTTCTCTTTGAAGTCTTGAAAGTTCATTGGGGCCAAATGTTTGATTGAGATTATACCGGAATTGATCTTCACCTCCTAAAAGACTGATATAGAAAAGGTCTCCTTTCTCATTTTTTGATGTAAATTTAAAATTGCCATCCCGAAAATTATAATTTGGATAAATTGTATAATCAATTAGTTTTTTATTTAATAGTTCTTCCTGATCAGGGGGAAGAAGATTTTTCTTTTCATACTGATTATAATAGGTTTGTCGAAATGCGAGCAAGACTGATGAGTTATGCCAAAGAGGAGTTTCTATTAGTCCATTCATAGTGACATTGTTGACATTAAAAGTAGCAGATGGTCTTGAATCATTCCCATTTTTACCTAAAATTGTGACAATTCCTCCCACTCGATCCCCATAAGATGCATCAAATCCCCCCTTCAGAACCTCCATATTCTTTATGATTAATGGATTTATTGCATTAATTTCATCACTGAAACTTTTTAATCCCCAAATCGTGAATCCATCAAAGAGAATCTGACTAAAACCTTCATAAGACCCCCAAATGATCAACCCATTGGATTGTTCGCTGGATGCCAGAATGCCTGGCATTAATCTTAATAGGTTAAAGACAGCATTATCATCATTCCCCGGGAGGAAACGGGAGACCTGATTGTTAATTTTCAAATTTCCTGCTTTATCTCCGATTAATAAAGACTTATCTGCAACTTTACCTTTTATAAGTATTTCATTAAGTCCGATACTTGAAGATATCAACTTAAAACGATAGTTATTGCCTGCCGGAACAATTGTATCATAAACATAATGGCCAAGATAGGTAGCCTGTACATGAAATATGCTATCAGTACTTTGGGTAAAGTAAAAATTTCCGTTAACATCACTGGTAATATTGCGGTCTCCAACTACTAGATTGGCATAAGGCAATGTCTCGTATGTCCCTGATTCAACAATCTGTCCTGATATAGCAAATTTTTTTTGTTTTTGATCTTTTGCTGGAAGTATAATGAATATGTTATCTTGTTTGGAATATCTCAATGGAAAGTTGTTCAATAGAGAATGAATCGCCTCATCAGGTCCCGAAAATTTTTGATTTAACGTAACTGTAAACTTTGAAAGCAGTTCGTCATTAAACGAAAAATTGATCTTATATTTATCTCTAAGCTCAATTAATAGTTTATTGAGGGGTGCATTTTGGGCATTAATGGCAATATTTTGAGAGAATGCCTGCGACAAAGCACACCAGCAAATTAAAATTAATAGTAAAAAAGGCTTTTTCAACAAGTTAATCTTTAGAAATCAAATATTCACCCTTTGATGTTGGCTGAAATTTAAGCTCAAGAGAGGTACAAATCAAATTAAGAACCTCTTTTTCAGGTATTGATTTACTGAAATTGCCAGTGTAGGTTAGTTGGTAATCTTCCTTTAAATTAATAATGATATTATACTGGCGTTCAATTTCCTCGATTACTGATTTCAAGGAGGCACCAGTAAAAACAAACATATTATCGATCCAGGCTTTATTTGCTTCAGGATGAGATGGCTGAAGAATTTTAATGGGACCGTTTTTTTGAATCATTCCTTGGTCACCCGGGTGTAGTATAACAGATTCCCTACTTAAAACCGAGATAACATTAACAGAGCCGGTAAAACACGATACGCGGTATTCTTCCTCCCTTGAGTATATATTGAATGTTGTACCCAAAACTTTCGTTTCTCCATAAGAGGACCTTACTCGAAATCCTGATCCTTTTTTTATCTGAAAATAAGCTTCGCCTTCAAATTCTACTGTACGATCAAATTTCATCCAGAATGGGTGCCACACGATAATCGATTCTGCATTAAGTATAACTTCCGATTTATCTGGAAGGTTGACTGTCAGGTGTTGCCCTGCTGGGCAGAAGGCTGTTTTAGTGTAATAACGGAAGAAAATGATCATTCCTATCAAAAAAAACAGCGAAGCAGCGATCGGAAAAGCATAAAAGGAACGAGGAAGATGTCTTTGTGATACAGATTTCTCTGATTTAAGATCAGATTGTATCTTTGACCATGCCTCATCTTTTGATTCTTTGTAATGAAGATCAATTTGTGGAAAATCAGAAGAAGTGCAATCTCCCGGAATAATATTATATTTCCTTTTTTCTTCCATCAGTTATTTATAGCCTTTCTTAGAAATTCAAGAGCAATTTTCATCCTTTTTTCCACAGCCTTGACGCTTACTCCAAGGTTCATGGCAATTTCATGATATTTTAAACCGTCCATCCTGTTAAGAAGAAAAACAGTTCTTTGTTTTTCAGGAAGATTAGCCAATGCATTTTCATAGTTAATCATTGTTTCTTTAAATGTCATTTCTTCTTCAGGACTTTGAAAGAACTCTTCATGATTATTCAAAACCGAATACTTTATTGACAATTGTTTTTTCCGATAAGCAGAAATAAAAATGTCACCTGCTATTTTGAAAAGTAACCCCTTTATATTTCCAATATTAGCAGCTTTTGATGACATTTTTTCCCAGTACCGGATAAAAGTCTCCTGAGCTACATCATTTGCCAACTCCTTATCTCCGGAACGATAATAAATATAATTTCGAACCGATTCAAAATGAGTATCAAACGTATTTTTAAACTCCTCTTTTGTCAAGTATGCACTTTCTTTAGTGTGGAACAAATGTAGGAAAAGCTTTAGATATTAAAATAGCTTTTTATATTTTCTATCTGGCTTTAACGTTTGCTGCCACCTGGAAATCTCAATATCTACAGTTTTGTATTTCCTATTAGCTTTTTTAGCTTAAGCCTTTCAATTAGTTCGAATAAGAAATACATTCCGTCGCACCTTCCTTAGTAACCATTCCAGTGATTTAATTACGCTTTATTGTTTTTCAATTAATAGAATGAGAAACTTTGAAAGTGAGGAAGTGCCATATCTTACTCATAGTACTGAATTTCTTAAACCCACCTATGTGACTAAGACAAAGGGAAATAATCTTTTCATAATTAGAAATGATCTAATGGTTTTTTAAAATATACCGCATTGAATCACTTTTACCCTACCTTGACCCGATAAAATTTTAAAAAATACAGGAAATCGAAATAAGTAATAGAAAAGGTTGAATGTCGTATTTTTTAATATGATAGGAACAAGGATTTGCTTTTATATTTTTGTCTTAGAACTCTCAATCCCATTTTCAATCTTTTAAAACAAAAGTAACAGTATCTGCATCATATCAATGCAGTATCAAGTTATTAGTAATTGAGAATTTAATGTTGGTTTATTATTGACTTTATATTGATATTTCAACATAATGTCAACAGAAATTCAACAGAAAGTCACTAGAAAGTACAAAGAAGACCCTTCTTTGGTATAAGGAAAATATGGACCGGAATAAAATAAAGGATGGGATATGAATTTGATTTAGAGATACCCCCCCTGTTTTTGTGATTTCATCAGGCGGATGTTGCGAATACCATTGATTTGGTCCCGAAGGTCCGGAATTATTGGCTTTTGATACGTGTACTTTTATAATTACAAATACGACATCTTTTTATTCTCAATACTTAAAATAAAAAAGGAAGTCGTACGACTTCCTTTTTCAAATTTATTTCGCCTGTTTAACTTATTTCACTTTTTCTACAATTGCACTGAATGCAGCGGGATTGTTCATTGCCAGATCGGCTAAAACCTTACGGTTTATTTCGATATTGGCAGCTTTCATCTTACCCATAAATTGTGAGTAGGAGAGACCTTCATTACGTACAGCTGCATTAATGCGCTGTATCCATAATCCTCTAAATAATCTTTTCTTTGCTTTTCTGTCACGGTACGCATATTGAAGTCCTTTCTCATATGTGTTTTTGGCAACCGTCCAGACATTTTTTCTTGAACCAAAGTACCCTCTGGTTAGAAGCAGAAGCTTTTTCCTTCGAGCTTTCGATGCTACGTGATTTACTGATCTTGGCATTTCTTGATGTTTTTAGAATAACGGCGTCCCAATTGTTGCAGGGATCTTTGTTGCTCGATATCCGGTTAAACTTAATTTTTTTACTTTGGATGCATTCAATGCATCCCTCTTCATTACAAGTGATTTGGTCTATTCTCGTGATACTACACTATCTCATAGCCAGCAAACGCTTTACCTGCTTTGTGTCTACAGCAGTAACCGAACCCCAGTATGTTAGATTTCTTTTGCGTTTAGTACTTTTCTTAGTCAGGATATGACTATGATAAGCATGTTTTCTCTTTAATTTTTCTGTTCCGGTAAGCCTGAAACGCTTTTTGGCTCCGGCATTCGATTTCATTTTAGGCATCTCTACTGTTGTGTCTAAGTGTTAATTATTTTTTCTTTTTAGGCGAAATAAATATCGACATTCTCTTTCCTTCGAGCTTGGGAAGCTGTTCAACTTTACCTACTTCCTCCAGTTCGTTGGCAAATCTCAAAAGGAGAATTTCTCCTTGTTCATTATATAAAATAGATCTTCCTTTAAAGAAGACATAAGCTTTAACTTTTGCTCCTTCCTGAAGAAATTTTTCGGCATGTTTCAACTTAAAGTTATAATCATGATCATCAGTGTTAGGACCAAAACGAATTTCCTTAACAGTGACTTTCGTCGCCTTGGCTTTTAATTCCTTTTGCTTTTTCTTTTGGGAATACAAAAACTTCTGGTAATCAATTATTCGACATACAGGAGGGGCTGCATTGGGGGAAATTTCCACCAAATCAAGTTCAAGGTCATCTGCCAACCGGAGGGCGTCCTGTATTCTGTAAATACCGGGCTTTTCAATATTCTCTCCAACTAACCTAACTTCGGGAACACGAATCTGATGATTAATCCGAAATTGTGACTTGTCTTCTTCTTTTGGGGTATTTGCTGTCCCCCGAGTTTTTAAAACTGCTATGGCTAAATCCTCCTATATTAGTTAATACTATCTTATTTATATGCTTTCTGTAATTGTTCCCGAATCTCTCTCCGGAGGAAACCCGAGAATTCTTCAATTGTCATCGTTCCTTTATCTCCTTCACCTTGTCTGCGAACAGAAACTGTACCATTTTCAGCTTCTTTTTCTCCAACAATTAAAAGATATGGAATCCGTTTCAATTCATTATCACGAATCTTACGGCCGATTTTTTCATTCCTATCATCAATGACGGTGCGAATATCGGAAATATTTAAATCATTTAAAACTTTTTGAGCATAATCGTTATACTTTTCGCTGATTGGCAATACTACTACCTGATCAGGAGTCAGCCAAACAGGAAATTTACCTGCCGTATGCTCAATTAAAACAGCAACGAATCTTTCCATGGATCCAAAAGGTGCCCGGTGAATCATAACCGGTCGATACCTCTTGTCATCAGCTCCGATGTATTCCAGTTTGAATCTTTCCGGAAGATTGTAATCTACCTGAATAGTACCTAATTGCCAACTCCTTCCAAGAGCATCTTTGATCATGAAATCAAGTTTTGGCCCATAAAAGGCAGCTTCGCCCAATACAGTAGTAGTTTTCAATCCTTTTTCCTCGCAGGCTTCTACAATTGCACTCTCAGCTTTTTCCCAGTTCTCATCCGAACCGATATATTTTTCTGTGTTACTGGGATCCCGTAAAGAAATTTGTGCCGTATATTCCTTAAAATCCAAGGCCTTAAAAATGATGAATACAATATCAATCACTTTAAGAAATTCGTCCTTCAACTGATCAGGACGACAGAAAATATGAGCATCATCCTGAGTAAATCCTCTTACCCTGGTCAATCCATGCAACTCACCGCTTTGTTCATACCGATAAACCGTTCCGAATTCTGCCAGTCTGATAGGAAGATCTTTATAGGAACGTGGTTTAAAACGATAGATCTCACAATGATGCGGACAGTTCATCGGTTTAAGCATATATTCTTCTCCCTCTTCAGGAGTTGAAATTGGCTGGAATGAATCTTTACCGTATTTCTGGAAATGACCTGAGGTTTTATAAAGATTTACATTTCCAATGTGCGGTGTAATGACCTGATCATAACCAAATCTTTTTTGAACTTTCTTGAGAAAGAGTTCAAGTTGTTCTCTCAATATGGCTCCTTTGGGCAGCCAGAGAGGTAATCCGAGACCCACTTCCGGAGAAAGATGGAAAAGCTCCATTTCCTTGCCGATTTTGCGATGATCTCTTTTTTTCGCTTCCTCTAATAAAGTGAGATACTCATCAAGCATCTTTTGTTTTGGGAATGTAATCCCATAAATTCTTGTGAGCATCTTATTTTTTTCATTTCCCCGCCAGTAAGCTCCTGCAATGCTGGTTAATTTAATGGCTTTAATGTAACCAGTATTGGGAAGATGAGGCCCTCGGCACAAATCGGTAAAATTCCCTTGGGTGTATAGAGTTATAGTGCCATCCGGAAGATCCGAAATGAGTTCAAGCTTATAAGGATCATTTTTTGCCGAAAAATACCTCAGAGCATCTTCTTTGGAGATATCTTTCCGAATAATATCATTCTTCGCTCGGGCTTGTTCAAGCATTTTTTGCTCGATGGCTTCAAGATCTTTGTCTGTTAATGTTTTGCCTTCTGGAAGATCAATGTCATAATAAAAGCCATTTTCTATCGAAGGGCCAATACCAAACTTGGTCCCCGGATAAAGATTTTCAATAGCTTCTGCCATTAGGTGAGCGGAAGAATGCCAAAAAGTTTCCCGTCCTTCAAGGTCATCCCATTGGTTTAATTTAATTGTGGCATCTGACTGTATTGGACGCTTAAGATCCCATACTTCCCCGTTTACTGAAATAGAAAGTACTTCTTTTGCAAGACGGTTGCTTATAGCTTCTGCAATTTCAAGACCGGTAATCCCTTCATGAAATTCCTTCACAGAATTATCCGGAAGTGTAATTTTTATCATCCCTCGGTTTCTATAATTTTTTTGAATTTGCAAAAGTAATTATTCTCTTTGTGTTCTTCAAACCTCTGGCCTACTTTTTAAATCTAAATGATGGTAAATGCAATAACTTATATCGTTTTCATCCGGAAAACTTTAATTTTATACTTTTGAGGATTGTTTTTAACTATAAAAATATGCGCAGAATTTTTTCAATCTTATTCTTTGTTCTGTTCCCTTTTTACTGCATTCATGCTCAGCAAATTACTCTTGAAGATGTGGTAACAAAAGGGACTTTCCGTCAGAAATCTATCGATAGATTACAATCTTCACACGATGGATTGAGTTATACAATTCTGGAAAAGAATAATACAGAAATTGCCCGTTATAATTATAAGACCGGACAAAGGATGAATGTTCTGATTGACGTCAAGGATTTTAAAAATGATTCTTTAAAGTACATTGAAGACTATTCTTTTAGTACCGATGAATCTCAGATTTTATTGATCACGGATAAAAGACCTGTATTCCGGCATTCATTTACTGCAACTTATTTTGTCTACAATTTCGTCACTAAGGAACTATCAAAACTTTCAAAAGGGCAACAGCAGGTTGCTTCTTTCTCCCCGGATGGCGAACGTATCGCTTTTGTCCGGGATAATAATCTTTTTATTAAAAGTCTGAAATTTGGAACCGAAAGACAGGTAACAAATGATGGAAATCCAAACGGAATCATCAATGGTATTCCGGATTGGGTTTATGAAGAAGAATTTGAGTTCAATAAGGCTTATGAATGGTCACCGGATAATAATCAGATTGCTTTTATTAAATTCAATGAAGAACAGGTGCCTTTTTATAAAGTGATGATGTATAAAGGCATGAACCCTGAATTAAAGGAAAATGCTCTTTATCCCTCTGAAAAAGTTATTAAGTATCCTAAGGCAGGTGAGAAAAATCCATTTGTAACGGTTTGTGTTTATGACATTAAATCTGGTCAGATACTAACAATGGACACCGGTAATGATTCTGATATTTATATCCCTAGGATTCACTGGAGTTACAGCGGCAAAAATCTTGGCATTTTAAAAATGAACCGTCTTCAGAATCGACTTGAACTTCTGTTTGCCAATCCTTATACCGGTGATTCAAGATTAATTTTCACTGAGAAAAACAAACGATATATCGAAACAGATTTCCTTGACAATCTTCAGTTCCTTCCTGATGATAAAAGTTTTGTAATCCTAAGCGAACAGGATGGCTATAAGCACCTTTATCTTTATGATGTGACCGGGGTGAAAGTTCGTCAGCTTACTGAGGGAAAATTTGATGTAATTAAATATTATGGATTCGATCCTTTGACTAAGATGTTCTATTATCAGGCAGCGGCAGTTTCTCCTATGCAGCGCGAAGTTTATGGTGTAAGTATTGATAAAAAAAGGATGGTGTCGCTGTCTTCTAAAAAGGGTACCAATGAAGCTGAATTCGGTTCCGGATTCCAATTTTTTATTAACAAATTTAATAGCATTGATGAACCTGCTATTTATACAGTTTGTGATAATAAAGGGAAACAGTTAAGGGTATTGGAGGATAATAATGATTTGAAAAGCAGGCTATCTGCCTATCAGATTCCTAAGAAAGAATTCTTTTCTTTCAAGACTTCAGATGGAATTGAATTGAATGGATGGATGATCAAACCTCTTAAATTTAATGAAAATACCAGATATCCGGTGCTGATGACACAATATAGCGGACCAAATTATCAGGAAGTACTGGATGTTTTCGGTATCAGTTGGGACAATTATCTTGCTCAGGAGGGATATCTTGTAGTTTGTGTTGATCCCCGTGGTACTGGCGCGAGAGGAGAGGAGTTCCGCAAATGTACTTACGGGCAATTGGGGAAATTTGAATCTGACGACCAAATTGAGGCAGCTAAATATTTGTCCAGGCAGACTTATGTTGATCCTAAGAAAATTGCTATCTGGGGTTGGAGCTATGGTGGATTTATTTCATCTTTATGTATGGCTAAAGGAGGCGATGTCTTTAAAGCCGGCATAGCTGTTGCCCCGGTTACGAATTTCCGTTTCTATGATTCGGTTTACGCTGAAAGATACCTGGGATTGGCAAGTCAAAATCCGGATGGATATGACAACAATTCGCCTGTCAAATTAGCGCAAGGTATAAAAGGCAAATTTTTACTGATTCAGGGTTCAGCAGACGATAATGTCCACCTTCAGAATGCGATGGAATTCAGCGAGGCTATGGTTCAGTCCGGGGTACAATTCAACGAAATGATTTATACCAACCGGAATCATAATATCATCGGTGGTAATACCAGGTTGCATCTTTATACCCTTTTCACTCAATTTTTGCAGGAAAATTTGAAGAATGGTAAATGAATTAAACAAAGCAGAAAATAGATTGAAACCACATATTAAAAACAGATAAAAATTCCTGAAATTATTATTTGTGTTTATCAAATTCAACCTTATCTTTGCATCGCTCTTTTAAGCCCAGATGGTGAAATTGGTAGACACGCTAGTTTCAGGGACTAGTGGCCGCAAGGCTGTGCAAGTTCGAGTCTTGTTCTGGGCACCACTATAAAACGCAATCACTGATAAAATAAGTGTTTGCGTTTTTTATTGGTTAAAATTGAAACACATTTTTGCCACTTAAAAAGGCGCTTTCGGAATCATCTGCATAGAGTTAATAACGCCCATAAAATCGTTTTGCAGGGCATTACACATAAAAGCTGAAAGATTACTCTACAACACTATCAACATTCGAATTCGATGAATGCAATAAAAAAATATTTCACAGGTTACCATGAAACTGGTGGAATAAAGGATTTACTGATCATAGCCCTTCCTATGATCATTTCAACTGCCTGTGATGGTGTAATGACTTTTACCGACCGTCTTTTTTTGGCGCGCCTGGGATACGAACAGATGAATGCAGCTTTGGGAGGTGGTGTAGCTATGCAGATGCTTACCTTTTTCTTTCTTGGATTAACAGGATATTCTACGGCTCTGGTTGCCCAGTATTTTGGTGCCGAAGAGCGGTCAAATGCAACAAAGGCTGCTTTTCAGGCTATCCTGATTACCCTACTTGCCTGGCCTGTAATTCTGCTGCTAAAACCTCTTACCGTAGGCTATTTCAATCTGATGCACATCCCTGATTCCCAAATCGGTTATCAAACGGAATACCTTACTATTTTGATGTGGGGAAGCATTTTCTCCATGATGAGGTATACTTTGGGGTGCTATTTCTCCGGCATAGGAAAAACCAGAATTGTAATGACAGCCACGATAGTGGCAATGTTGGTTAATGTTATTCTCGATTATATTTTCATTTTTGGTAAACTGGGATTACCGGCAATGGGGGTAAAAGGTGCAGCTTTAGCTACAATAACCGGTTCTTTTGTGGCAATGGTTATTCTCATTGTTGTTTATTTGGGACATGCTAACCGTATCGATTTTTCGGTAATGAATTCTTTTCGGTTTAACTGGCCAATTATGAAGAAGCTTATTCATTTTGGATATCCTGCCGGATTGGAGATGTTTCTTAATTTTTTGGCTTTCTCAATAATGGTTTCACTTTTCCATGCAAGAGGTGATATCGAAGCAACTGCAACAACCATCATGTTTAATTGGGATTTGGTCTCCTTTATTCCTTTGTTAGGAATTGAAATTGCCGTTACCAGTCTGGTTGGCCGATATATGGGAGCCGAAAATCCTACGGTGGCACAACATGCTGCAGTTTCAGGTGTAAAGACCGGAATCTTTTATTCTATCGTAATTCTGGTATTGTTTGTATTTATCCCAGAACCTCTGGCAAGGGTTTTTCACCCACATTCAGACTCAGGAATTTTTGAAAATGCTGTACCCATTGCAGTTACGATGATTAAAATAGCTTCCTTGTATGTTCTTGCTGAAGCTGTTATGGTAGCTGTTATTGGAGCACTTCGTGGTGCTGGTGATACTCATTTTACCATGATGGCATCGGTTATTATCCATTGGCTTTTTGTACCGTTGCTTTTTGTTGCATTGAATCTGCTTAAGCTTTCGGTTCCAATAAGCTGGCTCTTTCTTGTGGTTGTCTACCTTCTTTTTTGTTCGGTAATGATCAGACGCTTCCGTGGAGGGAAATGGAAATCAATTAAAGTGATCCATAATGATTAAAAGTCTATCCAGTAAAAAGAAGAATTATTCCTATTGCAAAACCCCTTCCCATTAAAATAAAGAGGATGTTCCAAAAGGATATTTATCTTTTGGAACATTAAGTTTTTGAAGACATTCTCAGATAAAAATTAATGTAGATGGAAGGTGTCCCGGTATATTAAAAAATCACTTTTTGAAATTGATTAATATTTAGTGATATAATTTATTAAACTGAATTCGAAATCAAATTAAACAATAGGTACCTTCTCCGGTGTTTTTGAGCGGTATCTGTGCACCATCTGTGCAGTTTCTGTGCTAAAATGGCACAGATGGTGCACAGACATTGTAAAGATAGTACGAGCCAATACCGGTTGAGATTCGGCTAATAAGATAAGACGGAATCATACCGGCATCAACCAGAATCAACCAGAATCAACAACTTTAGAAGCGAAAAACATTCCGGACTGAAATTCTCTATTATACTGAGAATAATCTGATTTCAGGATAACCCGCTTTTTTTTATTGATTTTATTTAGAATTCATGTTATTCGAAATACAAATTCTTGACATATCCAAGGTTGTTTATAAATTCGAATCTTTTTTGATTTCCCGTTAAAACATAAAATTATAATTTTTTATTTATCTGAAATGTTGTAAATCTGAATAAAAAATCTTATATTAACTATATAATATGTTTGAAAAGCATATTGTGGCAACTGTCTGATTCTAACGTAAAGGGGAATAAAATGGGAGCTTATTACAGAAATAGTGCCAAAATAGATTCATTTCTCGACTTTCAATTGCTTTTCCGCAAACTTCTTTTATTAATAGAAATCATATTTGCATTAATATTTCTTTATACTCTGCTTTAGTCTATTAATTGAAATATTAGTGGAATAAAAAATTAATTGGATTTCATAATAGGAAGCCGAAGACCGGGAAGAGAGAAATTGCCTGAAAGTTTGCAGTGAGGTTGTACCGTCTTTGGGTATATGTATATAGGAATGTGGATAGCCGAAAACGGTAATGATAGCTGTTTGATTAAAGATTTTCAGGCGGAAATCTATTATCAAATCCGAATGATGGATAATTGGAGCGAGTTTTAAGATAGAGACCATTAAAATAAAAAGCCTCAGCTTGAATTATCTGAGGCTTTTAAGTCAATAGTTATTTTAAGTTTTAATTTGAACCGTTGGAATAAACGATATTTCCTCCAATGATGGTTTTGTCAATTTGAATGTTTTCATCAAAGATGACAATATCGGCATCTTTACCTGTATTTAAAGATCCTTTTCTATCGCTTATGCCCATAATTGTGGCCGGAGTAGTGGATGCCATCTGAACGGCTTCATTTATTGTTGCACCTGCCAGATTAATCATATTGCGTACAAGACGATCTGTTGTGGCAACGCTGCCTGCAAAAGCCGACCTGTCAAGAAGTTTGGCCACCCCATCTTCGAGAAGTACTTTCATCCCTTTGGAGAGGCTTCCCAAAATACTTTCACCGTCAGGCATACCAGCACCTCTCATTGAATCGGTAATCAGGGCTATACGGGATGGACCTTTAATTTTATAAACTAATTTAAGAAGAGAAGCAGGAAGATGAATCCCATCTGCAATAATCTCAACATTCATCTCATCGATAAGGTAAGCTCCTTCAATTACACCTGCGTAGCGATAAGCATTGCGCCGGGTGACTCCAGGCATACAGGAATAAAGATGAGTTATCAGAGAGTAGCCGTTTTCGAAAGCTCTTAAGGTATCTTCGTAAATTGCATCGGTATGACCAATTGATGCTACAATCCCGTTAGAGACTATGTATTGGCCAAATTCCATTGCTCCATCAAGTTCCGGAGCGGCACTCCATCTTTTAATAAATGGGAAACGGCTCAGGATATCCTTATATTCTTTAGGATCCGGATTCTTTATGTAATCAGGATTCTGTGCTCCAGCCTGACTCTTTGCAAAGTAGGGCCCTTCGAGGTGTATTCCCAGAAACTGAGAACCCTTTGAATTGTGTTGGTTCGCCTGATCATAAAGAGAGAGAACCCCGTATAATTCATTCATATCACCGGCAAGAGTGGTGGGAAGCATAGAGGTAGTTCCATGTTTAGCATGCATTTCCGCAGCTTTAAGGAAGGCCTCTTCGGTATTATCCAGGAAATCATGGCCACCGCCTCCATGAACATGAAGATCTATGAAGCCTGGTGCGATGTATTTACCCTTTGCATCAATTTCAACTGCTCCAGGTACAGTTGTGTTTTTATCGCTGATAGAGGTAATTATACCGTCCTTAACAATTATAGTTCCTTGTGGAAACGTACGATACGGAGTTATTATTTGTCCGTTGTATATTTTAAGTATCTGCGATTTTTTATTCATTTTATTTATCAATTTTAGTATCGACGACTACAGGCTCAGTTTTAAACGTTTTAGAACTGGAAAACCCCCACGATTTAACGAGGTGACCATAGAAGGCGTAATAAACGAGGTAAAGATAACCAGGTAACATTACCCAGTAGGCTACATGAACATCAAATATGTCAGCAACATATCCATAAATAAGAGGATAAATTGCGCTACCGCATAATCCCATAATCAGAATCGATGAACCTAATTTGGTAAATCTACCCAACCCTGCAATAGCTAATGGCCAGATACCAGCATAGATTAAAGAATTAGCCAGTCCTAACAATACCAGGAACCAAATTGAAACATCTGAGGTATGACCTAAAAGGGTTATTTTACCGGGGACAATGAAAAACAATAAGGTAAAGAATGTACCTAAAGAAGTGCAGATTTTTAATGCAGTGGACTGCTTTAAATATTTAGGAATAAAAATTACACCGCATAAATACCCAAGCATGGTCATGGCAAGAGTATAAGAAGGAAATAATTTAGCTTCAAGTATTCCAATATCCAATGACTTGGCATAATTGATGATGGTATTGATGCCGATCACCTGGGTGCCTACATGAAGAAACATTGCAATTGCTCCAAGTATTAGGTGGGGAAATTGAAGAATGCTGGTTTTCCCTGCGTTTGCAGAAGCTACTTCAGGACTTTCATGTTCGGTATTAAGTTCAGGAAGAGGTGAAAATCTTATCATTACTCCAAAAGCCAATAGAAAACTTCCCAGACAAGCATAAGGAACAATGACCCTTTGGATTAGTTCGTCCAGGGCAACTCCTCTATTTACTTCTGTCATTGTAGATAACTGACTGAAAAGAGCACTGTCAGTTGGTTTCAATATAGCTGCAGTCAGCAAAATAGGAGCGAGAATACCTGCCCCCTTATTGCAGATGCCCATTATACTCATGCGCTGAGCTCCACTTTCCCTGGGGCCCAGAATAGTAATATAAGGATTAGCTGCCGTTTGCAAAATTGCCAGACCAATTCCAATTGTGAAAAGGCCTAAAAGAAATATTCCAAATGTCCGTGTGTATGCGGCCGGAAGAAAAATAAAGCAACCAGCAGCCATGAACATGAAACCAATCATCATCCCTTTTTTAAATCCAACGGCGTTCAGTAACATCCCTGAAGGTATCGCCATAATGAAATATGCAATGTAAAAGGCAAAAGCCACAAGCAGTGACTGGAAATTGGTCAGTTCACAGGCAATTTTAAAAAATGGGATTAGAATAGCATTGATCCATGTAGCAAATCCGAATATGAAAAACATCGATGCCAATATAGCAATTGAAAGCCAGTTACTCTTATTTTTAAGAGTAACTGGATCAACCTCTTCAATTTTCTTTTCCATAAAAGTGTATTGAAATATTTAAATGGTTAGTTAATCTGGATAAAAATAATCTACTTAATCAAAACAATCAGATAATCTTCTTATTGACTGGATCCCACTCGACCGGCCGTTTTTCAAGATAGGAAATGTTTGCCATCTGACAAGTCACCCCTTCTTCCCAGGCACATTCAATGTTACAGCTAGGAGTACCACCGTTGCGGATACAATTTAACCACTCTTTGATATGCAGATGAGTAACGTCAACTTCTTTGCCATTGATGGTTGTAGTTCCCAATCCTCTCGAAATATAATACTTGGCAGTCGCAGAAGTGATTGCATCAACACTTCTGGCTCCAGGACCTGTTGAAACAATCGGTACATAAGGATTGATAGTTCCGTTATGAATTAACTCCTTGTATTTTGTTGAATCTGTATCTGCCTTAATGACCATAGATGCTCCCAATTCCATACTTGCATCATGTCCCATAAATACCCGGCCTCTTTCTCTGCTACTGGCCAGATCAGCACTATACAATAACGTTAGATCTCTATCTGGATACTGAAATACACAGTGAAGAACATCCGGAATTTCACGATTATCTTTCCAATAATAGATTCCACCGGAAGACATTACAGTTTTAGGAATGCCTATTCTCAGAAGCTGATTTACGGCATCGAATTCATGAGTAAATAATTGACCTAATAATCCAATGTCGTAAGCAAAATACTTTGTCCAGTTATAATAGCGATCAAGACTAAAAGGTACTTTAGGTGTTTTGCCAAGCCATTGGTTCCAGTCTATTGATTTTTCATCGCCTGGTTTTGGATTACCGTTTGCATCAAGATGTCTGATCCATGCACCATCAGCTGTATTACGGTTGGTGGTTGTTTCGATCAAAGTAATCTTACCCAGGATGTCTTTCTTGATTATCTCTTTGGCTTGTTGAAAAACTGCGCTCTGTGTGATTTGGTGACCAAGCTGGTAAACGATCTTACTGTTTTTGATCACATCGTACACTTCATAGAGTTCATCCATCGAATGTGTTGCAGCTTTTTCACAATAAATGTGCTTTCCTGCTTTTGCCGCTGCCAGTGTTATTTCTGCATGATGAAAATCCGGAGTTGAAATCATGATGGCATCAATGTTTTTGTCATCCATCATCTCCTGATAGGTGCGGTAGCGTTTCACTGGAAGTGAAGGAGCACCCGGGCGCAACGGATTACGATAGGTTTCTATCCCTTTCTCTGCGTGGAGATCGAAAACGTCGCAAACTCCGACCACCGCTACATTCAAATCATCCTGATTAAGCCAGGTTGAAAGTGTATTTCTTTTCTTATTTGTTTCAACATCAGCGGGAAGCATAAAGCCCAGCCCATTGGCATGAGCTACTGCCCGATTACCATAACCAACAACCCCTATACGGATTAAATCCCCTTTACTATTTGAACTCTTTACAATTGTAGGTGCATTAAGATCATCCAATCCCAATTCCTTCAGCACTCCACCTTTTTTTGTCTGATGGTCATACGTGCTTTTACGGATTGTTTCATAAGCAAAAGCCCCAAGTACCGGTATACCTACCAGACTTTTCAGAAGAGTCCTCCTTTGTAATTTTGATTTAGGATTCAATGCCTCATTTCCGTTATCGGACTGATTTTGTTTAACAATTTTTGCCATTCTGTTATTATCTATTTTTTATTAATTGCATTTTTATACCGGGAGACGAACATATCCAAACCTACGATATGACTTGTGGGGAATAAAACCAAAATAAATGTTGCTACGGCCTCTATTAATGTTTTGCTTACAACCAGGTTACTTCCTTCCAATGGTATAGAATATTCCAGACCTATTAGTGGTGGATTACATAAATAGTACATCAGGAGAAGAATCGTCCCTGCAATTGCAGCCGGTCGACTGAATAATCCCAATATTAGTCCTAAACCTATTGCGACCAAACCCCATTCATTAAGAAAATCCACGACATTCAGAACACTGCCATGTGTTATAATCCAATTTGAAATGCCTGATAATACCCATTTTGATTCAGATAAAAATCCTTTAGCGCTCCAACCTGGCGTGATGAGTTTTGAAATACCTTCGTACAGGCAATGCCATCCGATAATAATCCTCAATACCACCAGGGTAGTCAGTTGCAATTTTGTAAATTTCATTGTGTTATTCATCTTTGTTTAATCAACGTCTATGATTGTTAATAATTGTTATTTCTGTTCATTTTTATCGGTCGACCAATTATTCTATATAATTTAAGATTAAAGTTTTGGCTCCCAGCCGGGTTGATAGGTGCGGGACCATAATTTTAAGGCTACCGGATCATTCTTGATATGTCCGTTAAATGGATCAATATGCAATGTATTGCCAGTACGAAGAGCAATATTGCCCAACTGACAGAGTAAACTACTCTTATGTCCGCCCAATGCATCTGCGTTTAACGAGGTTTTCTTACGAATGCTGTCAAGAAAATTACGGATATGTAATTCATCCAGATTTTCAGACGGATTCATAAAGTCAAGAGGGTCAATAGTATATCGGCTGGTGATTTCCTTCACCACTTTATTCTTGATATCATATACGGTATAAGCATTTCCAAGAATAACCATTGTACCATTTTCTCCATAAAAGATCACACCTACGCTCGATCCTTGTATAGGATAATCATTGCAACTCCGTCCTTCCCAAACAATGCTGGTATTGTTGTTGAAATCCATTATGATGGTCTGGGTATCTGGAGTTTGCCAATCATCTTTGTAGCGGAACCGTCCTCCTCCGGAACTGACTTTAATCGGATAGTCAACGCCAAGACCCCATCTGGCAAGGTCTATCATATGGGTACCATTGTTTCCAGCCTCTCCGGTTCCCCAGTTCCAGAACCAATGCCAGTTATAGTGAATAAGATTGTCTTTAAAAGCCTGTCGGGGCGCTGGTCCCTGCCATAAATCATAGTTCAGCCAGTATGGGGCAGAAGCGGTTTTCCCGTATCCTATTGATGGGCGGTTATTAACATACCAGGTCTTGGCGTAATAAGGTCGGCCAATTATTCCTGAATGAAGATCATGGATAGCTTCAATTACAACAGACCATGAACGCCTTTGATTCCCTACCTGGATAACACTTTTATATTTATTGGCAGCTGCCACCAGAAGTTCTCCCTCACGGGGATTATGACTGACTGGCTTTTCAACAAAAACATGTTTACCAGCTGCACAGGCCAGAATGGCAGCGGGTGCATGCCAATGGTCAGGTGCGGCAATTACCAATGCGTCCAGTTCCTTGTCTGACAGTGTCTTTCTGAAATCAGGCGCTGATTTAGGACGACTACTTTGTTTATTTGCAACGCTGCTAATACACTTATCCGCAGCACGTGAATCTACATCAGAGATATACAATACTTCACAATTCTGCTGTTTGGCAAATTGTTCAGCTAAAACTTTCCCCCGGGAATTTACTCCCATTACCGCTACTTTAATCCGATCATTGGAACCCATAATACTGGAGTAACTTTTGGCACTGAATCCAGGTAAAATACCTCCTAATGAAAGGGCTGCCGTTCCAGTCAGAGTCTTGTTAATGAAATCCCTGCGATTGCTTTTCATAGATCCTTAAAATTTTATTGTTAAATCCTGCTTGCAGATTTTATATTTACTTTTTGTTTTTGTCAGACAGTAAAAAAATTAAAAAAACAGATACGATCATGTCCAAGTTAATCGGAAGCAAAGATATATTTAAAGGTTGTAAAAACAAATTTTAAACATAGCTTAACATGATTATTGAAATTTTAAATTAAATACAGGTAAATATATTGATCATTTAAAATGAAAATCAGTATTAAAGCGAATAATAAAATATCAAGGAATAAAATTTTCCCATATTTCTTTTACCCGGTCAGGGGAAGGAACGAAGTTAAACTTTCCTGGATTCTCTTCGAATTGTGTATAAATTGGTTTTCCTGCCTCAATACCCAATTGTGAGTAAAGCTCTGGTGCTTTTAAGATAAGTTCACTTTCTTTGTAAAGGAGATTTTTTTGCCAATTAATTAATCCGTTTTCGGAAAGAATTGGAAACCATGTCAATCCTTTATGTGCTCTTACTCCGGCATATTCAAACCCGTATTCTCTGTCGCACCAGGCACCAAAAGTAAGTGGATGCTCTGGATCCGCGCTTATAGTAGCATGTGCCCATTCTGGAGGTACAATAACAACTTCCCCCGGACCTGCTGATACTGCAAAACATCTTCCGGGTTGGTCCTCAGCCTTTTCCTGCATATATATGATGGCCTTGCCAGACCAGATTTCATAGACTTCAGGTGTCGACCAGCCACTTAAAGACGAGATTTTGTGAATATGTCCCTGACTTCTGACAGGTTCGTTTCCTAAATGTCCAGCTGCATAAGTCACAGCTCCATATAATAAATGCAGTTTCATGAGTAAAGGCCTGTGTTCAATTTTTCCTACATCCATTGCAATTGAATAAACAGGATCAGGACCTTCACAAGCAGGTTCCCGTAAACTTTTCCGTATTGAATCAAGACTACGGTTTTCTACTATTGGTCCAAAAATTCCGTTCCCATATCTAAACCCCATGGGGTTTACGGTAGGTTGTATATTAAATCCAGGATTAAATTTCATTATTTCTTTTTTCATCAAATTAATTATCTTCTATGATCCGATAAACTTCAGCTCATATCTTATCTCTCTTATCTTAACTCTCATTTCTAAAACCTCACATAACCTTTTACCGTACCGCATCTCTGACCTTCCGAAGTTCCGTGTGGGCGAATCGTATAAGTTTTTACTTTGGCTGGAACAATAAATACTTCTGCATAATGGACGATAAAACGTTCGAAAGCATTGTTTGGGCTCTCAACAATTACTTCGTCTCCTTCAACAAGGCAAATCACATTTACACCTCCGTTTGTGTTGTGTTCCACTTTCTTCGTAAACCAATGGCGGCGTGTCTCAATAAATTCACGCTCATGCAATCCGGTGCTTTCTTCGATCCATCCATCACCTTGAGCGATAAATTTCACATTATTGACCAGGTTTTTCTTTGTCCAACTTGTGGTTCGGTTCCACTGGATGACGTTGCCCCCATGTTCAATGTTAATTGGGCGAGGTTTACCATCCATTCCGAGCCTGCCCCAGTCCCACAACTTAAAAGTAAATATAAAAGGAGTAGCGCTGATTTCAAGGACCATGCTGTTCTTGCCTGAACAATGTACTGTTCCTGCGGGAATTAAAATATGATCATGTTTTTTTACAGGCCAGGTCTGCACATGTTTTTCTGCCTGAAAAGGAGCATTTCCGTTCTGTGCATCTTTCAAATTTGAAAGCATGGCATCCGGATTAACTCCCTCCTTTAAGCCAAGATAAACGATAGCATCCTCTTTGGTGTCCATCATATAATAACTTTCATCCTGGGTATAGTGAAGCCCGAATTTTTCCTGGATGTACTCCGTCAGCGGATGCACTTGTAAACTCAGATTGCCTCCCTCCATGGTATCCAGAAAATCAAAACGGATTGGGAATTCGTCGCCAAATCGTCCGTAAACAGGATCTCCAAGCAATTCTTCCGGATGAAGAAATACAAGATCAATGGACGGTATTTCAATGACATCATCTCCGAATTTTAACAGCAGGCTGTTTTCTTCCGGGACGCAGTTGAAGCACCAGGCATAATTGGGAGCGCTTTTGTCAAGATTGCATACTTCCTTCATCCATTGACCGCCCCAGGGCCCTGGATCAAAGAACGGCACCACACTGAAAGGACGGTTGACAGCTGTTTGCAAACCATTCAGAATAGCTTTGCCTTCAATCATCTTAGGTTCTCCTGCTTTGTTCGTGTCGAGAAGAAAATCCCATTTGTGGAATAACTTTTTTTTCAGCCGGTCACATACTCGCCAGTCCACGAAGAGACCTTGTTTGTAGAGCAGCATCCAATCGGGTGTATTCCTGTTTTTTACTCCCAGGTTGTCTACCAGGTGTTTGCGCATACGGAGCTGAATTTCCCATCTTGCCATGTCTGCGTATACAAGAAGATCGGGAGTGGGCGAGAGGAGCGAGGCGCCGCTTCCGTAAATAACAGTGATACCTTCTTTCTGTGAATCAATTTGTTTGCGGGTTTCAGCGATTTTCTCATTATCAAAATAGGCATCGATTGTTAGCCTTGTCATGAAACCAAAGAGCCTGTCGTTGGTTACATCTGGAAAGACTATTTCCCTGATTTTGTCCTCCGGCCACATGTATTCTACGGCCAGTATAAACCGGTCATAAACAAGGTTATCTTTTAATCCCCGGATGATTTCTTCATGTATGACTCCCTGATAAGTCTCGATCACAATAATTTTATTGCTTTTCCGGATCTGAGAAATCTTCTCATTTAATTTTTTGCAGATGGTTTGCCAGCCGTTTACTACTTTGTATTCGTTTCCTTTGACTTCAATAAAAGGCAGATTATTGAATTTTGAGGGCGCTTTTAAATATTTATTATCCATCGTTTAATAAGTGAATTCAAGTTCGGTTTTCCTTCCTGATTTATTCGTACTTTATTCGTAGTTTATAGGTACTTTATTCGTATCTATACGAATGATGTACGAATAAAGTACGAATAAACTATGGAGGGAAGGTGTCTCAAACCTTGTTTTGTTGTGAATAAATAACTTGATTGATTTTTTGAATGAAATCTTTTCGTTTGATTTTAATTGATCAATTAATGTATTTTGGATCTTACCAGGTAATCTGCTCCAAACAATGCGGCAGTATCCAGGTGCAGAGCCCTGATGAGCCTGACTTTTCCCCATGGCGTCCAGGCCTGCTTATCAATTCTTGATTGTAATTCAGGCAGAATAATTTCACTGTTCATGATTCCACCGCCTAATATGATAATCTCAGGATCAAAGGCATGTATCATGCTGATTATGCCTGCCGTATAGATTCTAAGGCATTTGTCAAGGATATCCTTTGCCACCTTATCATTGTTATTGGCATGGGTGATTAAAATTTTATAATCAGGAAATCCTTCCTCTTTCAAAGAACTGTTCTCATAATCAGGATGCTCTTTGATCATGGATGGAAGTCTCCAGGAAGATGCCTCCGCCTCTACACAACCATGCCCTCCGCAGGTACAGGGTTTACCATCATAGTTAATTACAAAATGTCCTCCCAGGTTACCTGACTGGAAATGCTTTCCATGAAGAAGTTTCCCATTCATCAACACTGCAGAACCAATTCCGGTACCATAGGTAAGCATGACAAGATCATCGTATCCTTTCCCATTTCCGTGTTGCCATTCTCCCAATAATGCCATTCTGGCATCGTTCTCGACCCATAGCGGTAAATTCCATTTTTCTTTGGCCCATGCAACAAGGTCGATGTTTACTGCATCGTCGTATTTCTGGTTTGTCGATAATATTACATTCTTATCCGAATCGACCAGGCCCGCGAAAGAAAAGCCAATGCCCAGTAATTCTTTTGAGGTGATCCCCTGTGATTGAAGCATTTGATCAATAGCTTTTTCCAGTTCCGGGAGCTGAATTTTCAGCCCTGATTGTGATAGCGCTTTTATGGTTCTGTTCTCTGAAAGATAGGAATCCTTTAGCAAACCAATTTTAATAATTGTGCCACCAAGATCGATGCCAATTGTGTATTGCATAGCTATTCTATTCTTTAATAAGAACCTTTTCCAATTCCTCAAGGGATTTCCCTTTTGTTTCTGGAACTTTTGTCCAGACATAAATCAGGTTAACAAAGCAGATCAGGGCGAATATCATAAAGGTGATGCCTCCGCTTAATCTTTCCAGCATTACCGGGAAGACAATGGTTACAACCGTACATGCGATCCAGAGAGCTACGATTGCCACCGACATTCCTTTACTTCTCAACCGGTTGGGAAAAATCTCTGAAATTATCACCCACACAGCAGGTCCAAGAGAAGCAGCAAAAAAGGCTATATATCCCAGAATAAAAATCAAGACCAGGATCCCGCTTGTCTGATGGAGAAAATACAACAGCGACAATCCTGTAAGCATCAAGGTCATTCCGAGAGAGCCTGTCAGGACAAGAAATTTACGACCGAATTTATCAATTAACAGCATAGCTACAACCGTGAAAAGGAGGTTTGTTCCACCGATGGCAATAGTTTGAAGCAGGGCCGAATCATTCGATTGCCCGACCTGAGCGAATATCTTGGGTGCGTAATACATGATGGTATTGATGCCGGTGATTTGCTGAAAAATAGCCAGAATAATTCCCAACAGAAGAATGGGTTTCATTTTTGGAACCAGCAAGTCATTATAACTTGCTTCTTCTTTCATTTTTAAAGTTTCTTCTATCTGCTTTAATTCATTAGTTGCAAGTTCCTCTCCGGTAGTTTTGATCAAAACTTTCAGAGCCAAATCGCTTTTTTTCTGTCCTACAAGCCAGCGCGGGCTTTCCGGAACAAAAATCAGACTGAAAAAAAGCAATACGGCGGGGGCAGCCATTACTACCAACATCCAACGCCAGTTGTTATCTCCTGTATTAACCAGGAGATAGTTGCTGAAAAAAGCAACAAGTATACCAATTACAACAGCGAGTTGGTTTAATGAAACCAGGGTCCCTCTCGATTTTGCCGGCGCAATTTCAGCAATGTACATCGGCGATAAGATAGAAGCTACCCCTACTCCAATTCCACCGATTATTCTTGCTGTCACGAAATAGAAGAGCTGATGCGAAAGGGCACTGCCCAGCGCAGAAATAAAGAATAGTGCAGCTGCAAACATTAATACTTTCTTTCTTCCGTACAGATCGCCGGCTTTTCCTGCCATTGAAACTCCGGCAATACATCCGAAAAGAAGGCTGCTCACTGTCCATCCCAGTCCTGCTTCCGATAATCCGAAATAGGGTTGGATAAAATTAATGGTTCCTGAAATTACGGCGGTATCAAAACCAAATAGTAAACCGCCAAATGCAGCTACTATGGAAATTAAAATTACGTATCCTTTCATCTGATTATAATTTGTTTTTCAATTGCCAGATGGAACTCGCCTATAATCATCTACCTGTGTGAGAATGATTTCTCATGGCTCGTTTCATCTGTTTGTGATTTGTAAGGTTTTTGTTTATAGGAATTATTCAGCAGGTATTAAAACAGGTTTATTGTCAATTTCAACCAAACGGGCGGAAAATCCTTTTTTTGCTATTTCTTCATAATCATGGCCTGCATCTGAAGGCCAGCTGGCTCCAAATATCAACTTTGTATCTCCTGTATTTGCTACCCGATGAGCAATGTTGCTTCCAATGTAATGAAGACTTCCCGGAAACATTTCTTCTGCCCAGGTATTGCGTTCACGGTCCATCAAAATAAGCATCCCCTTTCCCTGAATACACCAGTAAAACTCAGTCCTGTCAGCCTGTCCATGGAAATGGCCTTTGGTCATGAAATATTCATTGCCCACTTTACCGGGGTAGATGGTTGTATTCCCAAATGCTAAAGCGCCGGCTGTTCCTTCCGGAACCGGGAAATAGATCTGAACAGTATAGGCCATCGTTTCCATGGACAGATCTTTGATTGCCTCCTGGTCTTTGAAGATGGCCGCGATGTCTTTGAGCTTCCTGGATTGATTAATTATCGGTAACCCTTTCAGCAAGTAATCATTTAATCTGATTTCTACCGGGGATTTCAATATCTGAAGATGTTTCATCGTTTTTTTATTTGTTTGGTTATTAAAATGAATGACGATCAATAAGATAAAAAGGATTATCGATTTTTTGTCTTTGATTATTCAGAATCATTTCGGCTATACTTTTTCCCATCTGAGTGAAATCAGTGGAAATGGTGGTAATCCCGGAATCAACGATACCTTTCAGCGGTGTTTCATTATAGGAGATAATCCCGATATCTTTCCCTGTTTTCATTTTGTGTTCACGGCACCATTGAACGAGAAGTACAAGGTCACGGTCGTCTACCACCACAAATCCATCGGAAGGTTTTATCTTGAATAATTTGAGATTATTTACTATTTCTGAAGATACAGAACATTGCCTGCAAAAATCTCTGAATCCTTTTGCTATGCTTCTGAAGTGAGATTTCTGATGGGGAATAACCAAAATCATTCTTTGATACTTTTTTACCAGGTTCTCATTTCCTTTTAGAACACGATAAATATCACGTTCAAAATCCTGGCAAACAAAAGGAAATAATTTTTTATACTTTTCTCTGCCCTGATCTAAAATATAAACCTTGTTTGGAGGTAATTTCTGTATGGCTTCGAAAGCAAGAGGATGATCGATTGGCATAATCACATATTCTGAGTATTCACCCAAGGAATCTTCCAGAATGGTTTGAAACATTCTGATGTTGTTGTTATGAAAAAAGATCTGTTCGCTGCTATTGGGAAAAAGTATAGATTTAATTGATTCGTATAGATTCTCTTTATAAGCAGTCAGAGTATCAAAGAGCAACAGAACTTTATGTTGAACATCAGATCTTGTGTTTGATATAAAATATCCTTTCCCAACCTGAGAAAGGATTATCCCTTTTGATTTTAAATCGTTATAGGCCGCCAATACTGTATCCTGGGATAAACCATATTTTTTACACATACAGCTTAAAGAAGGAATTTGGTCTCCTTTTTTAAGGGTTCCTGTGTCAATTAAATTCAGGATGGCTTCAATAATCTGACGATATTTCGGCCGGGCTGAAATATCGTTTAAAGAAAGATTTAAATCAATGTCCATGGTTCTATCCTCTATGATCCACTATGCAAAAATAATTATTTTAAAACATTAAAAAAGAAATAGATAAAAATATTGTTGAAGAAATATTATACCTGATTAATCTATGCAAACCCAATGATCTGATTTCCTCCATTGCAATATTTGAAGATTGGATTAAGATTTATGATTCGTGATACGTAAAATTCATACTATAGAACACGGTCGTTTTTTCACTTATCGTCAAGACTTCCACTTTTATTTTGATGAAGGACACATTATTTTAGATTTGTATGGGAAATTAATTTTTTTTCTGTAGTTGTAAATTCGCCGAAATTCATTAATTTGTAAACATAAATACCTGTGAATTAAAAATCATATAAAACAGATGAATGTGCGGAATCTGCGGTTTCATTGATTTTAATAAAAAAACCGAGCTGGTTATTCTCCAACACATGACTAACACCCTTTCTCATCGTGGACCTGATGGGGAAGGTCATTACTTAAAAAAAACCGATGAGGCTTTTGTAGGTTTAGGTCACCGGCGTTTGCGGATTATTGATCTCTCTGATGGAGGCTGTCAACCACAAACTTTCAAATCTTTTCATATAACCTTTAATGGGGAAATATACAATTACCGGGAAATAAGGAAGGAATTGGAAAATAAGAATCATCATTTTTATACGAATAGTGATACGGAGGTAATCCTTCATGCTTATGCCGAATGGGGGACAAAAGCATTGGATCGTTTTATAGGAATGTTTGCTTTTGTCATTTGGGATGAAGAAAAAGGAACGGTGTTTATTGCCAGGGACAGGGCCGGGGTAAAGCCCTTGTTTTATTACTGGAGCAATGGATTATTCCTTTTTGGATCAGAACTAAAACCACTGTTGCAGCATCCTTCGTTCCGAAAAGAGATCAATATTGATGCAGCAGCAGCATTTCTTCAATATGGGTATGTTCCTACTCCCCATTGTATCTATAAAAATGCTTATAAATTACCCCCCGGTTATTTTCTGGAATTTAATCTTAAATCCAGAACTTTTATCGAACAGAAATATTGGAATGTTTATGATTTTTACAATAAACCTGTTCTGAAAATCACGTTCCGGGAAGCTGTTGAAGAAACGGAGCGGCTCCTTACCAATGCCTTCCAGTACAGGATGGTTAGTGACGTCCCGGTTGGAGTGTTCCTGAGCGGAGGCTACGATAGTACGTGCGTCACGGCCTTACTTCAGAAAAACTGCATGGAGAAGATCAAGACTTTCTCAATTGGTATCCGTGATATTGAATTAAATGAAGCCCCTTATGCTAATAAGATAGCTGAGATACTTGGTACGGATCACACTGAGTTTTATTGTACTGAGAAAGAAGCGTTGGAAATATTGCCTCAAATACCTTTTTACTACGATGAACCCTCTTCTGATAGTTGTGCCATACCCACCATATTGGTTAGCCGAATTGCAAAAGAGAGGGTATCTGTAGCCCTGTCGGCTGACGGAGGGGATGAAAGCTTTTCTGGTTACAGACGGTACAGTTATGCTCAGAAATATGGTGAAAGATTACAAATGATTCCACCATGTTTTCGGAGAACAATGGCCAGGTTAATGAATTTTTTATCGACTAGTTCATTACCTGTTTCTATTAGTGGCCATCATTTTTGCAGCAGGTATGAAAAGATAAAAATGGTTCTTCAAAACCCTTGTGAGAAAAACATCTTAAAATGTCTTGCACAGCAATTCGATGATAAGGAATTATGCTGTATGATAAAACCTGAAGTGAATAAAATTATAACAGCTTTCGATCATTCCGAACTCGGAATGGAAAATTATTCACTTCCCGCTTTCATGATGGCAATGGATTACCAAACTTATCTCGTGGATGATATTCTTCAGAAAGTGGACAGGGCTACCATGAGCATCAGCCTCGAAGGAAGAGAACCATTTCTTGATCAGCGTATTATAGAATGGGCAGCCCGATTACCTATGGAGTACAAGACACACAAGGGGAAAAATAAATTAATACTCAAAGAAATTGTCCATCAATATCTACCCAGACAAATGATGGACAGGCCCAAAAGAGGATTTGGAATACCGGTTAAAACCTGGTTATGCGGGGATCTTAAAATAGTAGTTGATTATTATCTTTCTGAAGATTTTATTCGAAAACAGAATCTTTTTAATCCTCAGAAACTTCTATACATTAAAAATTCCTTCTATCACGGTAAAATGGAATGGACGGATAAGATCTGGAATATATTGATGTTTCAGATGTGGTATGACAAATGGATTAATAATCAGGCCCCTTTAAACCTTTAGTCTTATTTAAAAAGATGAATCTCATCCTTCTGCTGTCTTATTCCGTTTGTTAGGATGAAATTTTAAGGCCGATAAATTTTCTATTTACTTTGAATAATGATTGATTGGACCATTTATATCAATCAATTTGTTTCTCTCCGTATAAAAAACTTATTTTTGCATATCCTAAACATGTTTCATGGGTCGTGCTTTTTTGGAAATAATTTTTCTTTGCGGGATGGTGTTACAGATCATTCTTAGAAGTTATTACGTTCAATATTATAATCCCGGGACTAACCGGCGTTATTTCAACAAAAGAGAAAGACTTTATCTGTTTTTTATTTTTGTGGGATTTCAACTCTTACCGTTGATCTATGTTTTCTCAACCTGGTTTGCTTTTTTTGATTATAGTCTTCCAAAATGGATGGGTATACCAGCTGCTTTCCTGTACTGTTTTGGAGTATGGCTCTTTTTTAGGTCACATGCAGATCTTGGAAAATACTGGTCACCCGGCTTGGAGATCAAGGAGGATCACCAGCTTGTTACGACGGGAGTATTTAAATGGGTGCGTCACCCGATGTATGCTGCTTTTGTAGTTATTGCGGTGGCACAAATATTTATGCTTCAGAATTGGGTGATTGGACCTGCATTTCTGTTATCTGCAATTCCCTTCTATCTGCAGCGTGTTAAAAGAGAGGAAAGGATGCTCATAAAGAAATTTGGTTCAGATTATACAGACTATATGAACAGAACAGGGGAGATATTTCCAAGAGTTGAGAAATTACCTTTACTGTTTTTTCAAATTTCCTTTCTTTTCAGCAGAAAAAAATAAAGGACAGATGAAAAATCTATCCTTTATTCAATGAAATAAATGAACCATTACTTGATTTCTGCATCGGGGGACTGATCTTTGGCGATAGAATCCCTCATGGCTGTATCTGCCATTATGTTCTTATATTTCATATAATCCATAATTCCCAGGTTCCCGGATCTGAATGATTCAGCTATTGCAAGAGGAACTTGTGCTTCTGCTTCAATCACCTTTGCAGTAGCTTCCTGTGCCTTGGCTTTCATTTCTTGTTCGAGGGCCACGGCCATTGCACGGCGTTCTTCAGCACGCGCCTGAGCGATGTTTTTATCGGCTTGAGCTTGATCCATCTGAAGGTAAGCTCCAATGTTCTTTCCGATATCAATGTCGGCTATATCAATAGAGAGAATTTCAAAAGCAGTTCCTGCATCCAACCCCTTTTGAAGAACTACCTTGGATATTGAATCAGGATTTTCGAGAACTAGTTTGTGCGAGTGGGCAGAACCTATTGATGAAACGATTCCTTCGCCAACGCGGGCCAATACTGTTTCTTCACCTGCTCCTCCAACAAGCTGTCTGATGTTTGCCCTTACCGTAACTCTCGCTTTACAGATAAGCTGGATGCCGTCCTTCGCTACGGCTGTAACAGGCGGAGTGTCTATTACTTTAGGGTTGACCGACATGCGAACAGCTTGCAGTACGTCCCTTCCTGCAAGATCAATAGCAGTAGCCATCTTGAAAGTCAGGGGAATGTTAGCTTTCTCGGCGGAAACAAGAGCATGTACTACATTCTCAACATGTCCTCCGGCAAGATAGTGAGCCTCCAGCTCATCACGTTTAATACCTTCAAGCCCTGCTTTATGGGCTTCGATCATCGCCCTTGTTATTGTTCCCGGAGGAACTTTCCTGAACCGCATCAGGAAGAGCTGTGAAAGAGAGATTTGTACACCTGAAACAAGGGCTGAAAACCAAATTCCAATAGGAATAAAGTAAAGGAAAAGGATCAGGCCTACAAAAATGACAATTAAGATTCCAATCGTGCCTGGTAAAATCATAATGCTTAATTTATCTGTTTAACTATTAATTGATTGTTGTTTATTTCAATAATTTCAACTGTAGCTCCCTCGTCTATAAATTCACCGGTGGATTTTCCTTCCACAATGATGTTATTAAACTCAACTTTTCCGATAGGGGCAAGCCTGCTGACTGCTTTTCCCCGATCGCCCACTTTGAACTTTTCTGTTTCAATCACATTCACTTTCCCCGTAATGGAAGATTTCAGCTGCATCATTTTACCGGGTTTGCTTTTCAGGAAAGAAAAGAAGAGTATCGGAATCATGGCAACGATGAAAATAATCGTTCCGATTCCGAACCATAAACCATAACCAGAAAAGGCAAGAAAAATACTGTAAGCCAATACGGCAATTCCTCCAATACCAAATATTGTAAATCCCGGTATTACTGCAAATTCCAGCAGAAGGAGTATCAGTCCGAGAAAGATTAAAAGAAGAATGATGAAAATTGTCATTTAGGTTGGTAAGTTGAAAATGTAAATCTGAATTTATATATTTTGATGATTATACTAATTAATAACAGCTTTTAAGTCACGTTTGATCAATTCTTTCTGCATTGGGACCAATAATGTTTTAGGTCCTCGCTTTACCTCACATTTTTCCTTAAAGTGAATCAGAAAGGTGCATTGAGTTGCCTGTATTTTATCAAGCCCACAAACCTTAACCAGAGTGTCAATGACATAATCATAAGTATGGTAATCGTCATTGTATAGAATCAGTGAAAATCGACGATCATTGACTGAATCTGCCGGTTCAGGATCCCTATTTCCGTTAGTCGTTCTCATTCTGATTATTATTAGAAAAACAATAATTAAAGTTAAGAAAAAATGATGGATTATTTACCTATTTTTAGCTTTACTACTTCAGTCACGGGGATCTTTTCTCCATTCTTATAGGCAACCACAAAGGGTCCTTTAACTCCCTCCAGTTTTAATTGGCTTTTAAGAGTATTGGCATCCTTATAATTGTCGAAGTTACCAATGGTAAAGATTTTATATTTTTTCGCATCCGTATATTCGTCAACTTTTCTGAATTTAGATAATTTATTGTACAAAGTCTTGAAAGAAGTTGATACCCTGCCATTTGCAAAGGAACCAATCTGAACCTTAAAAATAATATTGTTCTCGGCAGCCGGGGATTCTTCTTTTTTTACCGGAGGTTGTACCGAAGTTGCTTTGCTTTCCTGTTGAACTGGAATTTCGCTGGTCTGGAGGTCTTTTTCCGCTTTCCTGCTTTTGACCATTGAAATACTGTCATGTTCCTTTTCACGTTTTATATTGGCATTGATGAATTCAGTGAGGACATGTGAGTCTGTCATATCCCAAAAATTTGATTCTTTTACTCTGGCTTGTTCAAAATATTTCTCCCGGTCTCTCAGCAACTGATAAGATTTTTGTTCAGCATCCACTATACGGTTTACAAGTCCCAGACGGGTTGTTACATTATTCGTTTGTTCATGAGCCTTTCGAAGAACTTCGGTTGCGGCAACCAAAGAATCATTACGTACTGATGCCAGCCATGCTTTTGTGAAGAGAACTTTGGCAGCTTCACTTTTAAAATCTTCAACTTTGTGATAGGTTAATTGGCTTGTAATCTGAAAATTAAACCATTCTTTTTTCAAGGCATCCGGTATGGGAAAATTTTTCTCATCGGGTTGATCTACCACAGTCTTTAATGTGTCAACGAACACATTTTTTTTAGGATCATCAGTAATGAATGGATTTATTTTTTTTCTGCACAGATCCACGTATTTATCAAATTCAAGTTGTTTGCGTTCCTGATCACTGCCTTTATACCGGTCATAAAAATCCAGTGCCTCCCCCCAGTTGTTCAGGGCCTGGAAATAATTGCCCAGATAAAAGTTGACATTGGATGGAGCGTCACTAACCACAGCATTAAGCAAAGCCTCTTTGGTAGCCGTGTCGTAATGATGATTTTTGAAAAGGGTTATGCCATAGTAATAATTGTACATGGCATTGTCAGGTGAATTTTTAATCAGAATGGTGAAAAGGGGAAGCGCTTTTTCATAATTACCCTCATTAAAATATTCAATTGCAAGTGACTCATTCCCATTTATTTCTTGTGCAGATGCGAAAAAATGTCCAAAAAATATTAAGTTGAAAAATAATGTTATTTTAAGATAGAAATACAAATGTTTCATGATTAAAGTCTCAGAAAATAATTCAGAGCTAAAATTACATTATTTGTCCCAGTATTCTTCTTTTTGGCATTCATTTTTTTATGTTAGGGCATTTAATGACTATATTTGTAAGGTTAATTTACGGGAATACATAGATTAATCAGAGATTGTGAAAGTGCTTTTTAGGGGAAAGAAGTATTAAATTCTATTCAAACTATAATTTTTAAAAGCATAACAAGATGATAAAATTGACTGAAGGTTCCGCAGCTCCTGAATTTACAGGGATCAATCAGGAAGGTAAAACAATTTCATTATCAGAATTCAAAGGGGAAAAGTTAATTCTTTATTTTTACCCCAAAGATGATACCCCTGGATGCACCGCTGAAGCATGCAATTTGAATGATAATTACGATTACTGGATTGCAAAAGGCTATGAGGTAGTTGGAATAAGTCCGGACAGTGGATCATCCCATAAAAAGTTTGCTGCTAAATATGGATTAAGGTTCAATATTGTTTCTGATGAATCGAAGGAAATAGCCCAGGCATACGGAGTCTGGGGTGAAAAGAAGAACTACGGCAAGGCTTATATGGGGATACTAAGGACAACTTTTTTGATCGACGAAAAAGGAATAATCCGGAAAATTTTATCAAAGGTAGACACAAAAGAACATTCGGATCAAATTATAAAGGAATTAGGAATGGAATTAAACATGTTCGAATAAATTCGTAACATATTCGTGAAATTAGAATAAGAAATTAGAACAAATCAAAACGTATCATTCTATGGAAACAACAGATCAGCAGAAAGTCAACATTGAGAAGCTGAAAGCCCTTCAATTGACTATGGACAAAATCGAGAAGAGTTATGGGAAGGGTTCGATCATGAGAATGGGAGACAAACCTGTTGATGATGTCCCTGCCATTTCTTCCGGCTCAATCGGATTGGATATTGCCATGGGAATTGGTGGTTATCCAAAGGGAAGGATCATAGAAATTTTTGGACCTGAATCATCCGGTAAAACAACTCTGGCCATTCATGCAATTGCTGAATCCCAAAAACAGGGAGGAATTGCAGCCATTATAGATGCAGAACATGCTTTTGATCCCACTTATGCCAAAAAGTTAGGCGTAAATATAGATGAACTTCTGATTTCACAACCGGATAATGGAGAACAAGCTCTTGAAATAGCCGACAGCCTTATTCGATCAGGTGCTATTGATATTATTGTGATTGACTCAGTGGCTGCTCTTACTCCAAAGGCTGAAATAGAAGGCGAAATGGGAGATTCAAGAATGGGCTTACAGGCAAGGTTAATGTCTCAGGCATTGCGGAAATTGACTGCCAATATCAGTAAAACAAAGACTTGTGTTATTTTCATCAACCAGCTTCGTGAAAAGATTGGAATAATGTTTGGTAATCCTGAAACCACAACCGGAGGGAATGCACTGAAATTCTATGCTTCTGTAAGACTGGATATTCGTAAAGTGTCTCAACTTAAAGATGGGGAAGAAATACAGGGAACCCATACAAGAGTTAAAGTTGTCAAGAATAAAGTTGCACCTCCTTTCCGTAAAGCTGAGTTTGACATTCTTTATGGTGAGGGTATTTCAAAGGTAGGTGAAATCGTCGACCTTGGTGTAGAACTGAATATCATAAAGAAATCAGGATCTTGGTTTAGTTATGGAGAAACAAAACTTGGTCAGGGACGTGAAGGAGTTAAGGCTCTGTTAAAGGATAATCCTGAGCTCATGGAGGAATTGGAATCAAAGATCCTGGAAAGTTATGCTGCTGTGATTGAAAAATAACCCCTATTCCCAGGATTAACGAACCAGAAAAAAAGTTCTATAATTCAGATTTTGTATACCCCTTGGTGTGCAAAATTTTTTATTGCCCTATTATGAAGATTTTAAAATTTGGCGGAACATCTGTTGGATCAGAAGCGAATATTCGCAAACTAGGGGAGATTGTATTTCCCCAGTCAGATAATGTCATTGTCATTGTCTCTGCCTTAGGAGGTATTACCGATCAATTGCTTTCCATAGCAAAAGCCGCTGCATCTGGAATAAATCCTTTTAATGAATTGGCTTTGGTATTAAGTCGCCATGAAGAAATGGCCAGTGGTTTATTGACTGATAAAAACAGAGAGACAGGTTTACTATCCATTAAAAACCTTTTTGATGAACTGGAAAAAATTGTCCAGGGAGTAAGATTAACTGGAGAATTAACTCCTAAAACTCTGGATAAAATACTCGGTTTCGGAGAGCGGATGTCATCTGTTTTAGTCAGCAGATATCTGGATGTTCCATTAATTGACAGTTCAAAGGTAATCAGGACGGACCGACATTTTGGAAGAGCCAATGTCGATTTTGAGGTTACTTATAATTTAATAAAAGAAGCCTGGTCTCCTGTTAACAAGGTTACAGTGGCTCCTGGTTTTATTTCTTCAAGTGCTGACGGATCAATGACCACTCTCGGAAGGGGAGGATCTGATTATACCGCTGCTCTTTTTGCTGCTGCCTTGGAGGCTGAGCAACTGGAAATATGGACTGATGTGGATGGATTTATGACAGCCGATCCAAAGATGATCAGCAAAGCTTATACCATTCCCATGTTGACTTATTCAGAAGCAATGGAACTTTCACATTTCGGAGCCAAAGTTATTTATCCTCCGACCATTCTTCCTGTTTATAAAAAAGGGATTCCTATTCAAATAAAAAACACTCTCAATCCATCCGGTGAAGGAACTTTGATCTGTCAGACTGTGCAATTTTCCAAAGATCATCCGATTAAAGGAATTTCATCAATATCAGGAATATCTCTCTTTACGGTCCAGGGGTTAGGAATGGTTGGAGTAACTGGCATTTCAATGCGTCTGTTCGGAGCACTTGCCAGGGAAGATATTAATGTGATACTTATTTCTCAGGCATCCTCTGAAAATTCAATCAGTTTTGCTATTGAAACCAGTTATTCAGATAAGGCATATCGTTCTTTATCCGCCGAATTTGAAAGGGAAATAGCCAGTGGCGGAATCAGTAAGCTTTTCATCGAAAAGGATTTATCAATTGTGGCAATTGTGGGAGAGAATATGAAACATTCTGCCGGAATTGCTGGGAAACTGTTTCAAACCATTGGAAAGAATGGAATCAATGTCATTGCTATTGCCCAGGGAGCATCCGAACAAAATATCTCCTGGGTTGTGAAAGATACTGATCTGAAGAAAACTTTAAGTGTCGTACATGAATCTTTTTTCTTATCACCCTTCGTTGAACTTAATATTTTCCTGGTAGGGGTTGGAACAGTTGGCCGTGATTTATTATTGCAGATCAATAAACAACAGGAAAACCTTAAAAACAAACATAGGTTAATTCTCCGGCTGACAGGTATTGCTAATTCGAAGAAAATGGTCTTTAACCGTGAGGGAATAGACGTCTCAAATTATAAAGCCTTAATGGAATCTTCACCATTAAAGACTGATATGGGCAATTATTGTCAGGAAATGGTGGAAATGAACCTGTTTAACTCGGTGTTTGTTGATTGTACTGCTGATGCAAAAGTTGCTGAACATTATCATTTTGTCCTTGATAATTATATTTCGGTGGTGGCTGCCAATAAGGTAGCTGCTTCTTCCGAATATAGAAGATACCGTGATTTAAAGGAATTGGCTGCAAAGCATGGAGTAAAGTTTCTCTTTGAAACCAATGTCGGGGCCGGTTTACCTCTTATTTCCACAATTAATGATCTGATGCGTTCTGGTGACAGAATCATAAGAATTGAGGCTGTCTTATCGGGAACGCTGAATTTTATATTTAATACTCTCAGCAAGGAGGTTCCATTCAGCAAAGCCATCAGGTTAGCTAAAGAAAAGGGTTATTCCGAACCTGATCCGCGGATAGACCTTAGTGGAATCGATGTGATCCGTAAACTGGTCATTCTGGCCAGAGAATCAGGTTATCCCATCGAAAAGGAGGAGGTGACCAATATTCCTTTTATTCCTGAAAAGTATTTTAAATCTTCGCTGGATGAATTCTGGAACCTTATCCCGGAGATGGATGATACATTCGAGAAGGAAAGAATTGTCCTGGAAAAAGGTAAAAAGAAGTGGAGGTACGTGGCCGTAATGGATAAAGGTGAAGCCTCTGTTTCTCTTCAGATCGTTGATCCGGGGCATCCTTTTTATGATCTGGAAGGAAGTAATAACATCGTTTTGCTCACCAGCGAACGTTACAATGAATTCCCGATGTTGATAAAAGGATATGGTGCGGGAGCTGCCGTTACTGCGGCAGGAGTGTTTGCTGATTTGATCAGAGTGTCCAATATTTAACCCTTCTGAATTTTATAGGAATACTGTTATTATCGAATGTTTACTTGTTGATAAATGAAATATATAGTAATAATTGGTGATGGGATGGCTGATCATCCTGAAGAAGAAAAAGGCGGTTTAACACCGTTAATGGCAGCCGATATTCCTAATATTGATTATCTGGCCAAAATGGGTCGCACCGGTTTGCTCAATACAATCCCGGAAAGTCTTCAACCCGGGAGTGAGGTTGCTAATCTTGCTGTTCTTGGTTATGATGTGGAAAACATTTTTGAAGGCCGGGGAGTTATCGAAGCCGCAAGTATGGGAATACAGATTGAGGAAGGAGATCTTGCCATGCGCTGCAATCTGATCTGTGTGAAGGATGGAAAAATTAAGAATCATTCCGCAGGGCATATTACTTCGGAGGAGGCAATTGAACTGATAAAATACCTGAATGAGGAATTGGGCAATGACAGAATTAAGTTTTATCCCGGAGTGTCATACCGACATTTATTGGTAATTAAGGGAGGAAATAAAAATCTGACCTGTGTGCCGCCTCATGATGTTCCTGGAACTCCCTTTAGTGATGTTTTACCTTCAGCCATCAAGCCGGAAGCCGAAGATACTGCTGAGCTGATAAACTACCTTATCGCCGAGTCTCAAAAACTTCTTATAGGACATCCTGTTAATATCAAGAGAAAATCTGCCGGAAAGGATATGGCCAACTCAATATGGCCCTGGTCACCGGGATATAAACCTAAGATGAAAACCCTAAAGGAGATGTTTGGAATCAATAAGGGTGCCGTAATATCTGCCGTTGATCTTATTCAGGGAATTGGAGTTTATGCAGGTCTCGATGTCATAAAAGTAGAGGGGGCAACGGGGTTGTACAATACCAATTACGAGGGCAAGGCTATGGCAACTCTCCGTGCTTTAAAGGATCATGACTTTGTGTACCTGCATATTGAAGCAAGTGATGAGGCTGGTCATGAAGGTGATTATGATCTAAAGGTCAAGACAATCGAATACCTGGACAACCGGGTCGTGAAATATTTAATTGAAAAAACTTCTCAGATGGAAGAACCGGTTGCCATTGCAATTCTTCCGGATCATCTTACACCCTGGAAGTTAAGAACTCATTGCCGTGGAGCGGTTCCATTCCTGATTTACAAACCGGGAGAAAAACCTGATGAGGTTCAAGTTTATAATGAAGATTCGGTCGGAAATGGTGGCTTTGGAACTTTAAACAGTGACCAATTCATGCAAGTGTTGTTGAACAGATAATTGAGATTGAATCACTGTTATTGATCGTCCTATATCGAATTACCTTTTAAAGTCAAACAAGAACTAAAATGAAATATTACAGTACAAATCATAATACTCCTGATGTAGATTTAAAAACAGCAGTTACCCAGGGACTGGCATTTGACAGAGGATTATTCATGCCGGAACATATTAATCCGATGCCAAAGGAATTTTTCAGGGAAATAAGTAACATGTCCTTTATTGAATTATCAATAAAGGTTGCCGAAAAGTTCTTTGGCGATGATATTCCTGCAAAAGTATTACAGGAAATTGTCTCGGATACCCTGACTTTTGATACTCCTTTAGTGAAGGTGGAGGATAATATCTATTCTCTGGAGCTTTTTCATGGACCGACACTGGCATTTAAGGATGTGGGTGCAAGGTTTATGGCACGGATCCTTGGGTATTTTCTTCGCCAGGAAGAAACGATGGTGCATGTTCTTGTAGCCACTTCCGGGGATACAGGTAGTGCTGTTGCGAACGGATTTCTGGATGTTCCCGGAATCCGGGTCCATGTCCTTTATCCTAAGGGAAAAGTAAGTGAGATCCAGGAAAAACAATTTACTACTCTGGGTAAAAATATCACTGCCCTTGAAATTGAGGGTACATTTGATGATTGTCAGTATCTGGTTAAACAGGCATTTATGGATACTGAGCTGAAAGAAAAACTTACAATTACTTCAGCAAATTCAATTAACGTAGCACGTTTCCTTCCGCAGTCGTTTTATTATTTCAACGCTTATGCAAAATTGCCGGGAAAAGATAGAGAAATTATATTCTCAGTTCCGAGCGGAAATTTCGGCAATCTTACTTCAGGCCTGATTGCAAAAAAAATGGGACTGCCTGTAAAACAATTTATTGCTGCCAATAACATTAATAAAGTTGTATATAATTATTTGTTAACCGGTTTATTTGAACCTCGGGCATCCATTGCAACCATTGCCAACGCCATGGATGTGGGTAATCCAAGCAATTTCGCCCGTATAGTGGATCTATATGCGGAAGATTATAATTCGATTAAAAAAGATATTATAGGAACTACTTATACCGATGATCAAATAAAGGAAACTATTTCTGATGTTTATCATAAATTGGGATATATGCTGGATCCCCATGGGGCTGTGAGTTATCGGGCTTTAAAAGAGAAAATCTTACCGGAACAAAATGGAATTTTTCTTGAAACAGCTCATCCTGCAAAATTTACCGATACCATGGAAAAGATTATCGGCAAGGGTAATGTCCCGATGCCTCAAAAATTGCGGGAATTTATGAAAGGTGAGAAAAAATCGGTTCAGCTTTCATCCTCTTATGAAGACTTCAGAAACTATCTTTCCCATTTGGTGTAATGTGCTGAACAAAAGGACTGAAATCTTGTTAAATATTCATAAATGCCAATCTATTTGGCATTTTTTTTGTTTTTATAATGAATATTTAAACTCTTAAATTTCTTTTTTCAGGTTTTAATAAAATTTTAAAGCATACTACTATGGAAAAGAAAATCAGCCTTTTAAAAAAATTATTGCCGATCATATTCTTATCAGGATTATTATTGACTTCCTGTGAAGATTTTTTAAATGATAATCATGAGCAGGGTTATTCGGTTGTTACACTTGGATTTGTAAAAACTAACAGTGCCGACCAAACTTTTTTGATCAACTTCGATAATGGAAGTATCCTGACCCCGGATCAAAACACTATTGCTGCTTTTGGAGTCCAAGACAGTGAACGTGTATGGGTCCGTTTTAGCCCTTACAATTTTACCCAGATAAACGATTCGACTAAAAATTATCATTCGAAAATTTTAGGATTAAGTAAAATTCTTTACAAAAGTATTAAGAAAACCAGTGAGGTTGCGGCTGATAGCGCAGGTAAGGATCCTATTATTGTGAGAGATGCATGGATCTCGGGTAAAAATATTCTTAACCTGGATCTCAGGTTTTATAGCCAGGGTTCTATCCATTATATCAATCTGTTGGATAATGGGGAAGGGGATGGTATAACAAAACCTTATGTGCTTGAACTGCATCATAATGCCAGAGGAGATATGCCGTCATATTTGGTTTCTGCCCTTGTAAGCTTCAATCTGGATAACTTGAAAGTACAGGGACAGAACTCAGTAAAATTTGTTGTAAGATTTACGGATTATCGTGGAAACCAGATCGAAATCCCGAAAACATTTTCTTACTGATTTAATCTCTTATTATTGTCATTAACAACTTATCAATTGAAAACCTGCAGATTTTATGCAGGTTTTTTTATTCAAATTCCTTGATAAAACCAATGACTACTTCCGTTGTTTTTTATAATTTTACCTCCGGACTTATTTCCCTATTTGATAATTTATAGTAAAACAAATGAAGAAAGTACCTGTTTTATTCCTTTTCCTAAGTGTTTTAATTTCCTGCTCTGAAAGCGAAAAATCACCTGTTGTCAAGGTAAAGGATGTTCCCAGTGTGCCAAAAATCAATTCTGATCTTTTGACTCCGGAACTTTTATGGTCAATAGGCCGTATCGGAAGTTTCCATCTTTCACCTGATACAAAGTCCATTCTTTATGATGTGACATGGTTTAATATTCCCGAGAATAAATCGTATCGCGATTTATTTACCATACCATCTGATGGGGGTGAGGCTACAAGGTTAACCAACACGAATGAAAAAGAAAGCGATGAGGAATGGAGACCTGATGGCAAAAAGATAGGATATCTCTTCCCGGCCCCTGAAGGAATACAGCTTTGGGAGATGAATCCGGATGGGAGCGGAGCTAAACAAATTACTAAAGTGGCCGGAGGAATATTGGGATTCAGATATTCCCCGGATTTAAAACATATTCTTTACATTAAACCTGTTAAACTTGATAAAGAGATTCATGATTTATTCCCGGATCTCCCTTTAGCCAATGCGAGGCTGGAGACCGATCTTATGTATCGCCACTGGGATAGTTGGAGCGATTATACCTATCAGCACCTGTTTGTTGCTGATTATAATGGTGATGCAGTCTCCAATGATAAGGACATTATGCCTGACGAGCATTTCGATACGCCCATGAAACCAATGGGCGATATCAATCAGATACAATGGGATCCTTCAGGTAAAACCATCGCTTACACGTGTAAAAAGAAGGTGGGGAAGGAGTACACTTTATCGACAAATTCTGATATTTATATTTATGATTTGTCATCCGGTAAGACAGTGAATTTCACGGAAGGGATGATGGGATATGATCAGAATCCGGTATATTCGCCTGACGGCCGTTATCTTGCATGGGAAAGTATGGCCAGGAACGGTTATGAATCCGATAAAAACCGTCTTTTTGTTGCAGACCTGAAAACCGGGAAAAAGAGGAATTGCAGTATTGAATTTGATCAGAACGTACAGAATCTTGCCTGGGCTCCTGACAGTAAATCAATCTTCTTTATTTCAGATATTCAGGCAACCGATGAAATATACCGATATGATTTAATTGAAGGAAATTTTACCAGGATTACAAACGGCATCCAGGATTATACTTCTGTCGCGGTTGGCCAAAACAAATTATTTGCCTCTAAAATGTCCATGTCCAAACCGGTGGAAGTTTATTCTGTGGATCCCCTTACCGGTAAAGATCAACGATTGACCTCAGTTACCATGGGAATCATGAATCAACTCACCATGGGAAATGTTGAAAGCCGTTGGATCAAAACCACTGATAAGAAAAAAATGAAGGTTTGGGTGATTTATCCTCCTCATTTTGATCCTTCAAAAAAATATCCGACTCTCTTATATTGTGAAGGGGGCCCTCAAAGTACAGTTAGTCAGTTCTGGTCATACCGGTGGAATTTTCAAATGATGGCTGCCAATGGTTATATCGTTGTCGCACCCAATAGGCGGGGACTTCCGGGTTTTGGTCATGAATGGAATGAACAAATTTCCGGGGATTACGGCGGTCAGAACATGAAGGATTATCTCTCGGCAATCGATGCCCTTGCTAAAGAACCGTATGTGGACAGAAATAACCTGGGTGCTGTTGGGGCAAGTTATGGCGGTTATTCCGTTTATTACCTGGCGGGACATCATAAAAAACGATTTAAGGCTTTCATCGCCCATTGTGGAATCTTCAATATGGAAGCCCAGTATTCCACCACCGATGAAATGTGGTTTGCCAATTGGGATAATGGAGGGTCTTACTGGGATTTGAAAAATAAAAGAGCACAACGTACTTATAAATATTTCTCCCCTCATCATTTTGTACAGAACTGGGATACTCCAATTCTTGTTATCCATGGTGAAAATGATTTCCGGATTCCTTACACACAGGGAATGGGAGCTTTTAATTCTGCGCGTCTTAGAGGTATTCCTGCTGAGTTTCTTTTCTTTCCTGATGAAACTCATTGGGTGACCCAGGTACAGGATGGAATTCTTTGGCAACGGGTGTTCTTTCAATGGCTGGATAAATGGCTGAAACATTAAGCTGAAGAATTCTGGAGAGAAGTTTCAAGGTTTCAGAGTTTCAGGTTCCAAAGTTTCAAGGTCTCATTCCGGTGGTGCTTTGAAACTTTGGAAATCAAAGAAACAAAATTCTGAAAAACCTTACACTTCAAATTATTTACCATTGAAACGTTGGAACCTTGAAACACTGAAACTTTGAAGCATTGAAACCATTTTGTAACTTTGGAAGACTGAAACCTTGAAACTTAAAAAATGAAAGAACCCAGGTATTCAGGCGTTTTATTGCATCCTACTTCTCTCCCCGGAAAATATGGAATAGGTTCCCTGGGTGAGGAGGCACGTGATTTTATCACCTGGCTGGCGGATTCAGGTCAGAAAATCTGGCAAATTCTGCCACTTGGACCAACTGACTGGAGTCATTCTCCTTATCAATGTTATTCGGCATTTGCAGGAAATCCAGACCTGATAGATCTGGATGCCTTGGTTATTATAGGACTGCTGAAAGCCGAAGATATTTCTGTCGCTAAACATTTTCCTGAAGAGAAGATCGACTATAACCTTGTCCGGAAATTCAGGGAACCACTCTTAATGAAAGCTTTTATTACATTTCGTGTGAAGGGTGGTTTCGAAACCGAGGACTATCTTCAATTCTGGAAAGAAAACTCCTGGTGGCTTGAATCCTGGTCATTGTTCTATGCCTGCCGTAAAAATTTAGAAGGGAAAGACTGGAGCTACTGGGAAAAAGGATTGGTGGAAAGGAATGAAAAATCACTGAATTTTAATTATCGTGCCTATCTCGGAGATGTGGAATTTCAAAGATTTCTCCAGTTTATTTTTCTCCGTCAATGGCTGGAATTGAGGAAATTTGCAAATGACAAAGGAATCAAAATATTTGGGGACATTCCTCTCTACGTATCTTACGATAGTGTAGATGTATGGGCTAATCAGGATATTTTTTTGCTTGACTCCCTAAGAAAGCCAACAATGGTAGGCGGTGTGCCCCCGGATTATTTCACTGAAACCGGCCAGCTTTGGGGCAATCCTCTGTACAATTGGTCCAGGTTGCGGGAAAGACAATATGACTGGTGGATCGCTCGCCTTCATTACAACCTGAGGATGTTCGATCTGGTCAGGATTGATCATTTTAGGGGTCTTGAATCTTTTTGGGCTATTCCTTACAAGGAAAAGACAGCTGTAAATGGCCGTTGGATGAAAGCTGACGGGGACGCTCTTCTGCGAATACTTCAAAGTCAACTTGGTCATTTGAAAATTATTGCTGAAGATTTGGGAACCATCACTGAGGAAGTTCAGGAACTTCGGGAAAAATATTACCTGCCCGGAATGAAAGTTCTGCAGTTTGCTTTTACACAGGACAATCAAAATGAGCATCTTCCGTTTAATTATAAGAATGATTTTGTGGTCTATACCGGGACCCACGATAATGATACTACTTCAGGATGGTTAAAATCTTTGAAAAAGGATGAACGTGATCAGTTAAAGCAATATTTTGGAACCGGGCGTATTGACCATTGGCGAATGATCCGCCTTGCCTATTCTTCGGTGGCCAGAATCGCCATTATTCCCATGCAGGATGTGTTGGGCCTGGATTCATCAGCAAGAATGAATACACCCGGAACGGTAAAAGGAAACTGGCTTTGGCGCCTGCCTCAGAATCTTGACCTGGAGATAGAGGGAAATAAATTGCTTCAATTGACCAGGACCTTCGGAAGATAGTACTTCTGCCTCTGTATTATTTTTTTATCCCTTTTCAGATCTGTTTTCTGCATTTTTTCCACTGGTTTGATCAGTATCATCGACGGAGTTTGTGCGGACTTCCTGCGGACTTTCTGCGGACATTGAACGGAAATTACCGTACAATGTCCATTAAAGGTACAGACAAAATACAAATTAAATCCGGAGATGATACGAGGATTGAAGGGAGGGGGCCTGAATTTTATCAGGGGGTAAAAACAAAAAAGGAAAATTAATGATTACAGCAGGGAAGATAGTACCGCATTAATAAATTTTTCAGGCTGTTCAGCATGAAGCCAGTGACCTGCGTTGGGTATATCAATTATTTTGGACTGCGGATAGATGGACTTAATCAGTGAAAGATCCTTGTCTTGTATGTAATTGGAGTTCAGGCCTCTTATAAATGTTACAGGGTAACTGGTGATCGGCTTATAATCATTGAAAAAGTTCTCATTAACATCGTGGATGATAGCCGGAAGGTATTTCCGGAGTACCGGGACGTTGATTTTCCATCCGAATTTTCCCTCTTTGTTGCGGTAAATATTTTTTATAAGGAACTGCCTCAAAGAAATGCTTCTGATTTTTTTTGAAAGAGCTTCATCAATTTCCTTGCGGGTTGAGATGAGGGAAAAATCAAGCGTTTCCATCAGCGTCAGCAGCATTTCCTGGTCCTCATCTTCACTTGAATCGCTGGTGTATTGTTTGGGGGTGATGTCGGCAACTATAAGATGTTTTATCTTTTCGGGATGTTTGGCTGCAAACATCATCGCCAGTTTACCTCCCATACTATGACCCATAACAATGGTTTTATCAAGCCGGTTGGTCTGAAAAAAAAGTTCCAGATCAGCGGTCATATCCTCGTAGCTGTGGGTATCGGTGTGAGGTGATTGTCCGTGATTGCGAAGATCGGGCAGAAAAATTCTGAAATGGGTTTCCAGTTTTTTTGAAATGGAGTGCCAGTTGTCAGAAGATCCAAATAACCCGTGCAGGATTATCATATCGGGTCCGCTGCCGCTTTGCCGGAAATAGATTGGAACGGGCATTAAGAAGAATTACGAATTATGAATTACGAATTACGAATTAAAAATACATTAGTGCATGACTTATTATCATTCTTGCTCAAATCAGACACTCTTTGTATTTCCTGATGGCTTGTTCCATTCCTATGTACAAAGCATCGGATATTAAAGCATGCCCGATGGATACCTCAAGAAGATTTGGTATGGACTGTTTGAAAAACCGGAGATTTTCAAGACTGAGGTCATGACCAGCGTTCAGTCCAAGATTATTTGCTTCAGCAACACGGGCAGCCAGCATAAATGATTTAATAGCTTCTTCCGGATTTTGAGAGAATCCAGATGCATAAGGCTCCGTATACAATTCAACTCTGTCGGAACCGATTTTAGCTGCTCCTTCGATCATTTTAGGTTCTGTCCCTACAAAAATTGAGGTTCGTATGCCTGCTTTTTTCAAAGAGGAAATCACATCCGTGAGAAAGTCCTTATTTTTTATTGTATCCCATCCGGCATTGGATGTGATGGCGTCAGGGGCATCAGGCACCAATGTTACCTGGTCGGGTTTAACAGAAAGCACCAAATCAAGAAATTTATCAATAGGATAACCTTCTATGTTAAATTCAGTGGTAACCAGTTTTTTAAGTTCATACACGTCACGATAACGTATATGACGTTCATCGGGCCTTGGGTGAACAGTAATTCCTTCAGCGCCAAATTTTTCACAATTTACAGCCATTAATTGAACATTTGGAGTGTTTCCCATGCGGGTATTTCTCAATGTCGCAATTTTATTTATATTTACACTTAATCGGGTCATGATTTTTTTCACTCTGTTTTAAGGGTGCAATTTACGATAATGATTCGAATCTTATTCTATTAATTCGAGAATTGTGATAGCCAAAAATTTGATTTCAGATTCTATTCCGACCGTTCAACTGGAGGATACTGGTACAAAAGTATTGGCATTGATGGATATTTTCAGGGTTTCGCATCTTCCGGTAGTTTCGGGGAAAGAATACTTTGGGGTGGTCTCTGATAAACAAATTTATGATGCTGAGAACTTTGAAGAAAAAATTGAAACCTATGTCAAACAGAATTTGCTTCAGCCGCATGTGCATTTGAATCAGCATATATTTGAAGTGGTGGGAGTTGCTCTGGCTTGCAATGTTTCCATTATCCCGGTATTGGATATGGATCATTCTTATTATGGTTCAATCACCCGGAATGACTTGTCCATCAAGATGGCAGAGCTTTTCAGCGGGACAGAACCGGGAGGGATCATCGTGCTGGAAGTGACTGATATCAATTATTCGCTGACTCAGATTGCCCAAATTGTCGAAGGCAACGATGCCAAAATTCTTAGCTTATATATTCACAAACCTTCGCCAATATCCAAAGAATTGGATATTACTCTTAAAGTAAATAAAGTAGATTTGTCAGGAATTTTGCAGACCTTTACCCGATATGATTATGAAATAAAAGCCACTTACATGGATGAATCTCAAATAAAGGACTTTTATGATGATCGTTATGATCTTTTCATGAAATATATAAACATATAAAATTAAGCCTCTTACATGCGCATTGTTATTTTTGGCAGAACGATAATTCCTGTTTTTAATGAAAGTTTGAAACGTTTGATAGAGATTTTGCATCTACATCAGGTAGACATTACCATCTATAAACCATTTCTGGAATATATGAGGACAGAATTAAATTATGATCCGGGTAATGTGACTGATTTTTCAACTTATAAAGAATTAAAAAATGTGGATTTTTTCTTCAGCGTAGGGGGAGATGGCACTTTTCTTGAAGCGGTTTCAATTGTGCGCGATTCTGGTGTTCCAATGGTAGGGATCAACAGCGGCAGGCTGGGATTTCTGGCCGATATTGCACAGGTTGAACTTGAAATTGCGATGGAAAACTTTTTCTCGGGTAATTATTACCTTCAGAAACGTTCTTTGATACGGTTGGACAACGATTTGGGACTATTCCCTGATTTTCCATATGCTTTGAATGAATTTACGGTCCACAAACAGGATACTTCACAGATGATCACGGTTCACGTTGAGGTAGGAAACTACTTTCTTAATTCGTATTGGGCTGACGGTCTGTTAGTAGCCACACCCACCGGATCCACTGCATATTCATTGAGTGTGGGAGGACCGATCATTACTCCGCAAGCCGCTAATTTTATTATTGCACCTATTGCTCCGCACAATTTAGCCGTCCGTCCAATAGTGATCGCAGATAATGAAATTATAAAATTATCGATTGAAGGCAGGGGAGGAAAATATCTGGCTTCCCTGGATTCGCGTTTTTGTGCTTTTGAAACAACGGATCAATTCCGGTTAAGGAAAGCGGATTTTTTTATACATATAATCCATTTCAATAATCAAAATTTTTATAATACACTGAGAAATAAATTGATGTGGGGGGTTGACAAACGTAATTAAATTAAATTTCAATATTTTTAATTTTTTCTAAGTTAATTAATGATTAAAAAAAGGAAATAAGGGTTAATCTATTACTTTTGTAGCTTTTAGGGGAAAACGGTAGTATTTGGATTATTTTTTTGGTCATTTACTGAAAAATAAGTCGTATGAAAAAAATTGCTGCGGTTATAGTTTTGATTCTTTCCAGCTGTATTGCAAAATCGCAACACACGGCTGATATCGGAGTTCAGCTCAGTGGAGCAGGTTATTGGGGAGATATTGAAAATGTAGATTATTCCAAATCAATCACACCGGTTGTCGGGGCTCTGGGACGTTGGAATTTTAATAAAAGATTAGCCATCAGGGGACAACTGACCACGGGGAATTTAAAGGCAAGCGGAGATTTTAGCAACGCTTTCATGTACACCCCAAACGGGACGAGGAATCCTACAAATATGTATACTCCTCAGGCGTCAGATTCTTTTACTTTCAAGAGATCATTTCAAAGCGTAGAGGCATTGTTTGAATTTAATTTTTTTAATTATAAAATGGGCAGTCTTAAAAAGGATAAATTTACACCGTTTGTTTCTTTGGGGGTTGGAGGTTTTTATTCAAGAGCTCCCAGGACCGGGACGTTTATCCTGGATCCTTTGACTGCTTCAAAAACTCCTCCTGTTCAGGCTGCTCCATACTTAGATCAAGGGCATGAAACGACCAAGACAGATGCCCTGACTTTGGTCATCCCGGTAGGAATGGGTATAAAATTTAATATTACGAAGAATTTGGGCGGTGTTATTGAAGTAATTGTAAGGAAGACCTTTGCCGATAATATCGATAACCTGGATGATCCCAAGAGATTCCAGGGAGTGGCAACCGGAGCACCGAAATATGATGATAAATTTGCCGGAAGCACATGGGCAAACAATGACTGGTATGCCACCTGTTCGGCATCCCTTATTTACCAATTATGGAAAAGTAAAGGAAATTGTAAAATATACGATAAGAACAAGTAATAGTGAATGGCGCATAATCAAATTCAACATACTGCTTTGCCGAGACACATTGCCATCATCATGGATGGGAATGGGCGTTGGGCTGAGCTTCATGGAAATGAAAGGATCCAGGGACATAAACATGGAGTGGACGCGGTGCGCTCTGTGGTTGAGGGAGCCGGAGAGGTTGGTATAAAATTTCTGACACTCTATGCATTTTCTACCGAAAACTGGGACAGGCCCAGGGAAGAGATAAATGCTTTAATGAGTTTGTTGGTGAGTGCTATCATAGAGGAGACCGATAATCTGTGCGAAAAAAATGTTCGGATGCTGGCCATTGGAGACCTGCAATCTCTGCCTATGGATGCTCAGATCCAGTTGAAAGAAGCTATAGTGAAGACTTCAGGAAATACAGGACTTACTCTTATTCTGGCCCTGAGTTATTCAGGGCGGTGGGAGATTCTTGAGGCTGTCAAACGAATCATTGAAGATGTAAAAAACAATAAAATAAAGGGTAACCAAATTAACGATGTTTTCTTTGAAAGTTATCTTTCTACTGCAGGGATTCCAGACCCCGAATTATTAATCAGGACAAGCGGAGAGTATCGCATCAGTAATTTCCTGCTTTGGCAGATTGCATATACTGAATTTTATTTTACTCCCAAATTGTGGCCGGATTTCAGAAAAGAGGATCTATTTGAGGCTATTATTGATTTCCAGCAAAGAGAACGAAGATTCGGAAAAACAAGTGAACAAATCAGAATTTAAAATGTACAAAACATTCCTATCTATATTATTTCTGGCTTTGCTTGGAAATATGAAGGCATATTCTCAGGCCGACAGTACTAATTTTTCAATTAGTTATGATAATCCGAAGAGTTATATTATCGGGGGTATCAATGTTACCGGGATCCGTTTTCTCGATACTGAAGTTCTGAAAAATCTTTCAGGTCTCAGCGTTGGGGACGAAATTACGGTACCCGGAGATCAGGTTACCTCGGCTTTGAAAAAATACTGGAAGCAAGGATTCTTTTCAGATGTGAAAATTACGGCTACTAAAATTGTTGGCAATAAAATCTGGTTCGAGATATACCTTCAGGAAAGGCCGCGGCTTTCTGCCAAGAATTATCACGGCGTTACAAGAGGGGAAAAAGATGATCTGGAGAAAAAGGTGATGTTGCTGGTTGGAGGTCAGGTGACAGAGAATCTTTTATCCACTGCCGAACGACAGATCACGGATTTCTATCATGGTAAAGGATTTTACAACACTGATGTTAAAATAGTACAGCGCGACGACAGTACCAAGGAAAATCAGGTGGTTCTTGACATTCTTGTCAATAAAAAACAAAAAGTAAAAATCACCGATATTGAATTTGAAGGAATAAAAGCTTTAAAAGCTGTTACTCTTGAGAAATCGATGAAGAAGACCAAGGCCAGAAAACTGCGCAATTTTCTTCATTCCAAAAAGTTCCTTGAAGATAAATATGATGAGGATAAAATAAACCTCATTAAGAAATACAATGAGAAAGGATACCGTGATGCAATGATTGTATCAGACACCATCATGAAAGATACCACAAACAATACGGTAAAACTTAAATTTGTCATCGATGAAGGCCGACGATACTATTTTGGTAATATAAAATGGGTCGGTAATACCATTTACCCGGATGATTATCTCAGCAGGGTCCTGGGTATCAAGAAAGGAGATGTATTTGATCAGAAGCTTCTTGATAAAAGGTTGACTGAAAATGATGATGCTGTATCTAATGAATATTTGAATAACGGGTATCTTTTCTTTAATCTGAATCCGGTGGAAATTAATGTTCAGAATGATACTATCGATTTTGAAATGCGTATGGTAGAGGGAACACAAGCTACCATTAATAAGATCGGAATTATTGGTAATACTAAAACTAATGAGCATGTGGCACGCCGGGAACTGTTTACGAAACCGGGGCAATTGTTCAGCAAAGAATATATTATCCGTTCTGTAAGGGAATTATCACAGTTGGGGCATTTTAATCCTGAGACTATTTCGCCGGATGTAGTTCCTCATCAGGAAGACGGTACTGTTGATATCAACTATAAAGTTGAAGAGCGTGCCAATGACCAGGTGGAACTTTCCGGAGGTTGGGGCGCCGGGATGTTCGTGGGTACGGTAGGTTTGAAATTTTCAAATTTCTCAGTCCGTAATATTCCCAATAAGAGTGCCTGGAGACCATTGCCTACTGGTGACGGACAAACCTTGTCACTTCGTGCCCAAACCAATGGATCCTATTATAATTCCTATAGTTTTTCATTTACCGAACCTTGGCTGGGAGGTAAAAAACCAAATTCTTTTAATCTTTCCCTCTTTTATTCAAAACAAACAAGCGGGAATCAGAGTTACGATTATGGAGGCTATAATCCTTATAGCTACTATGGATATGATCCTTATAGTAGTTACGGGTCTGGCTATGGTAATTACGGGTCTGGCTATGGTTATAATCCTTACGAATATGAAATAACTCAGAAGATGAGTGTTATGGGTGGAGCCGTCGGTTTAGGATACAAGTTGAAATGGCCTGATGACTTTTTCACCTTGTATCATGAATTATCGTACCAGTTATATGTACTCACCAACTGGAAGTATTTTTTCTTTTCCAATGGAAAATCCAATAACATCAGTTTTAAAACCGTATTTGGACGGAATTCTACTGATAATCCATTGTACACCAGGACTGGGTCAAATTTCTCGTTAATGGTACAGGTTACTCCGCCATGGTCTCTTTTTGATCATAAAAATTATGCAGATCCTAATATGACAGAGGAGGAAAAATATAGATATATTGAATACCATAAATGGGTTTTCAAGGCTGACAATTTTACACCGTTAAACCCAAACCGGAAATTGATATTACGTACTAAATATGAAACTGGGTTCCTTGGTTATTACAACAAAAACCATCGTTCACCGTTCGAAACCTTCAAACTGGGAGGTGATGGAATGTCTGGTTATAACATGTACGGCTCAGATATTGTTGGCCTTAGAGGTTATGAAAATAACTCGGTTACCCCTTCATACGGCGGAAATATTTACGAGAAGATTACGCTTGAACTTCATTACCCGATCACGATGAGCCAGTCTGCAACTATTTATGCACTTAGCTTTCTTGAGGCAGGTAACTCATGGTACGATTTCAAGGAATACAATCCTTTCAGTGTAAAAAGATCTGCAGGACTTGGTGTGAGAATCTTTTTACCAATGTTTGGATTAATGGGGTTTGACTGGGGTTATGGATTTGACGATGGCTATGTGAAACATTCCGGTGGTAGTCAGTTCCACTTTATCATGGGACAGCAATTCTAATTTGGCTCGGTTTTTGAATAGAGGTTTTATTGTAAAAAATGTTGATATGAAAAAATTAACCCTTGTTTTTTTACTCATTACAGGATTCTATACTTTAGGATTTGCTCAAAAATATGCCTATGTGGATACAGAGTATATTCTTGGCAATATTCCCTCTTATAAGTCAGCTCAGACCCAGCTGGATAAAATCTCACAACAGTATCAAAAAGAGTTGGAGACCTTACATACAGAATTGGATAAAATGTATAAAGATTTTCAGTCAGAGGCCGTATTGCTTTCCAGTGATATGAAACGTCATCGTGAAGATATGATTGTGACAAAAGAAAAAGAATATAAGAAATTGCAGCGACAATATTTTGGACCGGAAGGCGATTTATTCAAAAAGAGGGAATCCCTTATCAAGCCCATTCAGGACGATGTCTTCAAGGCTATTCAGGAAATTGCCGAACAAGGAGCCTATTCAATTATTTTTGATAAAGCCGGAGGACTCTCCATGATCTATACTAATCCCAAATATGATTTAAGTGATCAGGTACTTCAAAAGCTTGGTTATAAGAATTAATCGAATATATTTGCATTAAATTTTAAAACAACAGAGAAATGAGGAATATTTTTAGGGTAGTACTGTTTGCTGCACTGCTTTTCACCGGTGGATTATCAGCTCAAACATTAAAATTCGGTCATATTGAGTTTCAGCAAGTGCTTCAGGCAATGCCGGAAAGAGATGCCGCGCAAAAGGCAATGGAAAAGGTGCAAACAGACCTTGAAAACCAATTGGCATCCATGCAAAAAGAACTTCAGGAGAAAGGGAAGGAATATATTGCTCAACAAAAGACCCTGACTGATGCTGTCAGGAAAACAAAGGAAGATGAAATAAACAGTATTCAGCAGAAAATCCAGAGTTTTCAGCAACAAGCCGATGAGACTTTGCAAAAAGAACAGACAAAACAATTTCAACCTATTGTAGAAAAGGCTAAAAATGCTCTTGCTGAGGTAGCCAAGGAACAGGGTCTGATTTACGTTTTTGAAGTAAATGGACTTCTTTATCATTCGGATAAGTCTATTGATCTTTTGCCGCTTGTCAAGAAGAAACTCGGTTTAAAATAATTTGATCATACTTCATTAAGGGGCATCCGTAATGATGCCCTTTTTTATATATTTAAAGTATTATTTGAAGTCATAATTTTTTATCTTTGTTTTTAATTAATGAATTTTTTAAAATTGAATTTTCAAACTATTACTAAAATTAAAATCTAAACAGAAATGAGGAATTTACACAGGATTATATTGATTTGTTTGATATTATTTGCTGGTGGAGCTTCTGCTCAAACAGTTAAATTTGGCCACATTGATTTCCAACAGCTGTTTTCGTCAATGCCCGAAAAAGAAACTGCCCAAAAAAACTTAGATAAAGTGCGGACGGAACTGGAAAATCAATCGAATGCAATGCAGAAAGAGTACACTGATAAATTGAAAGCTTACCAGGATCAGCAAAAGACATTTTCTGATGCCATACGACAGACCAAAGAAGATGAATTGCAGAGTATTGCTCAAAGAATTCAGAATTTTCAACAGCAGGCACAGCAAAATTTGCAGCAGGAAGAGGCGAAACAATTTCAACCAGTGTATGAAAAAGCCCGTAAAGCTATTGCAGATGTTGGCAAAGAACAGGGACTTCTCTATGTCTTTGAAGTAAATGGCATGTTATATCATTCTGATCAATCCATTGATATTCTGGCCGCGGTCAAAACTAAGCTGGGAATTAAATAAAAGATTAAAAGGGGTATCTGAAAGATACCCTTTTTTCTTTCTATAAATTTTTGTAGTTTCGATTGGAGTATGTTCTTCTATTAGAACAAAGGTTTTATATTGAATTATTTCAATGCCTTCAAAATATCAGCCCATAGGGATTTTTGACTCTGGTTACGGGGGGTTAACCATTTTAAAAGAGATTATGGTTAAACTTCCCCAATATGATTACATCTATTTTGGCGATAATGCACGGACCCCTTATGGTTCCAGATCCTTTGAGGTTGTTTATGAATATACGCTGCAGGCTGTAAAAAAATTATTCTCCATGGGATGTCAGCTTGTTATTCTTGCTTGTAATACTGCCTCTGCAAAAGCGTTGCGCTCAATACAGCAAAATGATCTCCCATCGATAGATCCGGAAAGACGCGTTTTAGGCGTGATAAGGCCGAGTATTGAAAAGATTCCATCTCTGACAAAAACACGGCATGTCGGTATATTAGGGACTCAGGGAACGGTTGCTTCAGAGTCATATCCACTGGAACTGGCGAAAATTACCGATGTTAAAATAACCGTCGTGCAGGAAGCTTGCCCCATGTGGGTTCCCCTTGTCGAAAACAATGAAATAAATAACCCTGGCGCAGAATATTTTGTGGAGAAAAACATCACCAGTCTTTTCAGGAAAGATGATGAAATCGATACGATTATCCTGGGATGTACACATTATCCCCTCCTTGTGAAAGTGATCAGGAAATTTTTGCCGGATAATGTCATGGTCCTTGAACAGGGACAGGTTGTTGCTGAAAGTCTTGCCGATTATCTGATTCGTCATCCTGAGATGGAACACAGATGCTCCAGGAAAGGAACGCACCGTTTTTTTACAACAGAATCCACAGAAAATTTCGAGCCAAGGGCCAGTTTATTTTTAGGTTGTCCCCTGAAAGCCGAAAAGATTATTCTTCAATAACCGATTGCAGGGAGTAGATCTATCTAATTAACCCTGACAATATCTTCCATTTTTTTTCTGTTCTCTTCCAACACTTCCAGGTACCTCACCTGAGCTTTTGTTCTGACCAGATTGTGTCCCGGATAAGAAATTTTATAATAGGTGTCTCCATTGAGATAGTCTGTTAAGAAACGCATCGCTTGTTCCCAGGCCATGTATAAACAGGAGAATGCAAGATTATCAATTTCTTTTTGAATAAGGAAGGCCTTTGCCTCTGAAATATACCCTCTTGCAAAAGATTCATAAATTTCTTGATTAAATTGAATCTTTTCCAATACCGGTTCATCTTCTGGGGCTTTATTTCCGATGGTACGGATTGCATCGCCGAAATCATAAAGTGCAGAACCGGGCATTACAGTGTCCAGATCAATTATACAGAGTGCGTTATTGCTGTGATCAAACAGAATATTATTAATTTTTGTATCGTTGTGGGTGATTCGTAATGGAATGGATTTGTCGTTTAGACCTTTCTGAATTGATGTCATTTCTTCGGCTCGTGAAAGTATCTTGTCAATCAACTCCTGAGTCTCAGCAACACGTCCTGCTTTGTTTTCAGCAATTGCACAGTTGAAATACCGAAGACGAGTTATCCCGTTGTGAAAATTTGGAATAGTTTCAATCAATTCTTTTCCGGATAGATCAGAAAGTTGTTCCTGGAAATGGCCAAATGCCTGTGCTGCCATATAAGCCTGATTAGGATTTTCAATGGCTTCAATACTCCGGCTGTCCGGAATAAAAAGGAACAGAGTCCAGTAATTTCCTTTCTCATCCTTTACAAACATCTTGCCGTCCTTAGCAGGATAATATTTCATCACCCGGCGGTCAATATCATTAATCCCCTGAGCAAGGAGTTTTTCCCTGATATGGTTGGTTACTTTAACAATGTTATCAAGCATTCCGGGAACATCCTTGAATATATTGTGATTCTTTCGCTGAAGAATGAAGTTCTTGTCCGAATCAGTTTTAATCAGAATTGTATCATTGATATGACCGTTCCCATAGGAAGCCCAATCCTGAATTTTTGCCTTTACCTGAAATGAATCAAATAAGAACTGTATATCTTTTTCGTTCATAAGTCTTGATTTAAGTTTAGTAATGTATTTTAATTTTATTTCCACAAATTTTCGGGGTATTCTCCCTTAGCCAGCAAATCATTTATTTTTTGTTGAACAAAAGGCTTATCTTCCCTGTAAGTAACCCCAAACCAAGGTGAGTCACATTTTAAAACCTTTGTTTTAATATTTCCTGATACAATATTATCATTGATCAACAGAGGAATAAAATATTCTGATTTAAGTTCATTTCCACGTTTTGACAGGAATTCTTTGAATCCTTTATGGATGTATTCAAACACATTCGGTTTTAATCCCCAAAGATTCATAGATACAGGTGTATTTTCCTCCAGTTTGAATCTTTTATCGTCTTCATAATAAAAAATTCCATCCGGATCTCTTTTGATTTTTACTCTTTCCACAATATCTTTAAGATTTCCATTCTCATCTGAATTACAGATTCCCCGTGATACAGTTCCGAATTCAGAAAGAGTGTTCTTTACGTTATAACCTACCATGGCATATTCGTTGTCATCACGAGAAGTTATAAGAAAGTTTGCAATCACTTCATATGCTTTCCTCCCATAGAAATCATCAGCATTGATTACAGCCATAGGCCCATTAACAGCTGGTTCTGCCATAAGTAAAGCATGGCTTGTTCCCCATGGTTTTTCTCTTTCAGGATTTATCTTATATCCCTGAGGAATTTTATCCAGAGATTGATAAACATATTCGACTTCAATTCGGTTTTTAAGTTTTGGCTCGAATTTCTTTTTAAATTCATCTGAAAAATCAGTCCTTATCACAAAAACAACTTTACCGAATCCGGCACGAATTGCGTCAAAGAGAGAATAATCAATGATAGCCTCTCCATTGGGACCTATTTCATCTAATTGTTTCAGGCCTCCGTAACGGCTGCCCATTCCTGCAGCAAGAATAACTAAGGTTGGTTTCATAGAATATGATTAACTGGTGCAAAAATACCTATAAATGGAATATAGAATTATGGAAATCTTAAGAAAATGGGAGAGAAAAATAAAATGTTAACGGAATAAGCTCTGACCGGAGGATTATTTAAAGAAGTTCGCTTTCATCGAAATTACGCCGATCAATAACATTGCCATTTTCATCTGTGAGGAAAACATGTCTTACCTGAAAACTGTCACGAATGATAAACTCATAAGCATTTTTGTTTTCAGAATCCTTAGTATATATAGAACTCATGATTTGACCATACTTCTCGAGTTTTTTGCGGATATCGGCATCAAGCATTTCAAGCTTGTAGTTTATTTCTGTTTTTAACCATTTCCCAGATTTTTCAAACCATGCAATCTTTTCAATCCCATCCACACGGAATATAACCTCAAAAATTCCGTCTTTTTCTTTGGACCATTCAATGTTGGTAGCTCCGGGAAAAAGATCTTTGAAAGATTTTAGCAGGTTCTGTCCAGGATTACTTGGATCGATTCTGAAAATATATTTTAGAATAAAATTTTTCATGGTTTTTTTTTAAATGATTGCCATCAAAAATTGATGCACAATACAAGAGTGTGTTCTTTAATCTTCCGAATTCATGCTTTCAATCTAATTAATGGCTGATATCCATTTTGCAATGGATCTGATATTGAGACGAATTTTATTTGAAAAGTCACTTTACTTGTACTTTTCTTTGTAAAGATAAACCACCCGGTCGCGAGCGCGCTTTAGTCTCATTTTTGTGGCACTTTCACTGATTTTTAAAGCTGTCTGTATGTAAGTGATCGGCATATTATCGATATAATGCATGATCAGCAGAGCTTTTTCTTCAGGATGGATCTCCTCCAAAATTTTCATCAACCGGTCACTATTAATCTCTTTTGTATTGAGCTCATCAATGACATCGGGCATTTCATGAGCGTCATTCCAGTCCGGATAATTCATCTTTTTCTTAGTCCGGAGATATTCGATACAATTATTATACGTAATAGCATATAACCAGGTGGAGAAATTGGATTCGCCTCTGAAATCATTAAGACGTTCAAATACCTTGCAAAAGATATCCTGGACAAATTCCTTGGCTAGTGATTGATCTTTCAGCAAGGAATAACATTTGTCGTAAACTTTTCCAGAATATCTGTTGTAAAGAATTTCAAATAAGTTAGTATCATGATCCTGCTTAATCTTGCGGATTATTTCTTTATCTGTAAGATTATTGTCTGAAGTTTTTATCCTCATCTCCTTATTGAAATAAAATGTCCAAAGATAACCTTTAAAGAAAAAAGTCTGTCAAATATAAAAAAAATATAAAAATATTGTGACCTATCTTCTGCTTTGCGTCTAAACTTTGTATTTAAAAAATTGACAATAAGTTTTATTTTAAATTTTATCTTCAAAATTATGAAAAAAGGATTATCGAAACTGATTGCTTTAAGTGTATTGGTTGTTGCTTTTGCAAGTTGTGCAAAAGTTCCTCAGGCTGAAATCGATGCAGCAAATGCTGCTCTCGAAAGTGCAAAACAAGCTGGTGCTGATCGTTATGTACCTGCAACTTTTAATGCTGCTAGCGAATCAATGAAAACTGGCCAAGCTGCTGTTGAAGAACAGAATTCTAAATTCGTTCTTTTCAGAAATTATGATGCTGCAAAAGCTACTTTTGATTCAGTAAAAACTCTTGCTTCTAAAGCAGTTGAAGAAACCGCAGCAAAGAAAGAACAATTAAAAGCTGAAGTTACCAAACAATTGGCACAACTTGACAGTATTGTTGCTTCTGACAAAGCTATGTTAGCAAAAGCTCCTAGAGGTAAAGAAGGAAAAGCTGCTCTTGAAGCTATCAGCCAGGAAATTTCTGTAGTTGAAACAACCAAGACTGAAGTTACTACCGGTGTTTCTAACAATGAAGACATCTTAACACTGTCTGAAAAACTGAAACCAGCTGTAGAAAAAGCTCAATCAATCAACACTGAGTTGACCGACGTTATGTCAAAAGCTAAAGGCGGCAAAAAGTAAATCATTTCAGTAGAAATAAAATTAACCCTCGGGCAAAAGCCGGGGGTTTTTTTTTAATTTTGCAGTGATTAATTTCCCTAAAGGAATTGATTTATTAAGATTATTATTTAAGAATGAAACGTCGTCGGTTGAAAAGAATTTTTTCCATTTTCTTTGTTCTGGTTCTTATTTCTGTTTTAATTTTTGCTCTTCTTACAATAACAATGAATAGACCTCCTGTAAAGGAAGTTAAATCTTATCTGGAAGTAATTAGTAAGGCAAAAAAATTAAATGCAGATCTTTATTCCCCCGAATATTATAATTCTGCTGAAAAAAAATATCGTTTAGCGCTTAAAGAATGGAAGTTACAGAATAACAAATTTTTCTTACTAAGAAATTATTCAAAAGTAAAGGAAATTATCCTGGTTGCTACCATTAAGGCTCAGGAAGCTGTTGCTTCTTCCGGGACTAATAAAGATAGCATAAAAATGAAATATCTTAAGGAGGCAGAAATGTTGAAAAAGAAGCTTGATAATTATCATGACCTTTTTATCAGATTACCTTTAAAAGTCAATGTGAGAAAGAATTATGAGTTTGGAAAGTTGTCTCTGGAAGAAGGTTTAAACGATTATGGCAAAGGTGATTATATAAAAGCTATAAAAAAACTTAATGAAGGAAAAACAAAAATTAGTTCAGCCGATTTAGAGGTGAATAAATTATTAAAGGAATATTTTATAAGCTTTCCTAAATGGCGTAGTTGGGCTGATCAGACAATAAGAAAATCAGCTCAAAACAATTGTTATGCCTTAGTTGTTGACAAAATTCAACATAAGGGTTATTTGTACTATGATGGGCGTCAGGTAAAAGAATATGACGTAGAATTTGGAAGAAATTGGATAGGAGACAAAGAGTACGCCGGTGATAATGCTACTCCTGAAGGCATGTATCGTGTAACAGGGAAAAAAGGCAGTGGTAGTTCACGTTATCACAAGGCTTTGATGATTAATTATCCGAATGATGAAGATAGGGTGAGATTCATTGAGAAAAAAAGAAAAGGATTATTGACACGTGGCAGTTCACTTGGTGGTTTGATTGAAGTTCATGGTGACGGAGGAAAACACAGTGATTGGACGAGTGGATGCGTTGCTTTGAGAGATGAAAATATGGATGAACTTTTTAGCCGTATGTCCTCAGGATCTCCTGTAACAATTGTTGGATCATTGGTTTCACTTTCGGAATTATTAAATTAACTTTCAAAATATGGAATCAGAAGAAAAATATAAAAAAAGAATTAGCATTGTATATTGGATCATTCCGGTAGTGCTTTTCTTATTATTCGTTTTGATCATTTTTGATACAACAGGAATTCAAAATGGTGCTTTTAAAGTTAAGTCATGGTTTACCGTGACAAGAATTTCCTCGGGCAATTCAGTGGAAGCGATACAAATGCTTGAAGTAAAAAGCCAAAGGAATATAATATCGTTGAAGAATAAACTTGCTAAAGATGCTCCTACGAAACCTTATATTGTAGTCAACACAACCGATAACAGATTTTCTTTACGAATGCCCAATGGAGATACAATACGAACTGGTTCCTGTTCAACAGGTAAAGATAATATATTAATAAAAGGTAATAAAAAATGGGTATTTAAAACTCCCAAAGGTTTATTTACTATATTAAATAAAAAGACTTCGCCGGTCTGGACAAAACCTGATTGGGCCTTTATCGAAGAAGGGCTACCTGTTCCTTCAGCAAATGCTGAAGAACGTTTTGATAAAAGTACAATGGGTGATTATGCTTTAGGTTTAGGCCATGGATATTTTCTACACGGTACCTTATATCAGAGGTTTCTGGGTTTGCCTGTTACACACGGATGTGTGCGTTTAGGGGATAAGGATCTTGAGGTGATCTATAATACATTATCCGTTGGTTCAAAAGTGTTTATTTATTAAAAATTTCCTGATGAAAAATAAATCCACTTTTATATTTGTTACGGTTCTCATGACACTTTTGGTGATTTATGCTTTAGTCTCCAATGTTATATTGCCAGTCATTACGCAGAATCAGGTAACTGAAGGATCTGTCTCTACAAATAATTATAAGAATGAGGATCAGAAATTTTCGAAGAAAAAGAAGTCAGCTGCTGTTGAAAGTGTGGAAGGTGTCCCTGATTCATTAAAAACTGGAAGTAGCAGCAAAGCAAGAACAAAACTTTTCAATCTGAAAAAAGAGGAGAAGTTCCTTCAGGCTAAATTGAGTCTGGTTGATGACGATTCTACATACTTCGTTTTGGACCTTTCTAAGAAGACCGCAGTTTTGGAATTAAAAGGAGTTTCACTTCATGAAAGTAAGATATTGAAATATGATGTCAGCAGTAATATTAAAAATCAACCAGCTGATGCTCTGCTTAACTGGTTGTCCAAACCTTTTTTCCTGAGAGAAGATAGTGCATCTATTCCTAAAATATCATTTATCGTAAAAATTGCACCAAAAGATTCAATTGAAGCAAACAAATACGAAGCTCTTCCTACACCTCCAAAACGGGGTGATGTTTATGCGGTTATGGATTTTGAAAGGGGCTTGCGGTTAATCATTCGTCAAGCCGAAAAACCAGATCCGGAGGGTCAATCCAAAATTACAAGGCTTCAAAAGAATTATACCAGGGATGAGATTACAAAATCTATAAATGCTTTAATCCACTTTAACAGAGAAATGGCTATCCCAACCATTGATATAGTTCTTTCCAAGGATGATGCCACAATATTTTATCGGTCTTTGCCTTTTAAACCAAAGTTAGTGGTTAAATTGTAAGCATTCAATCTGGACATAAGGATCATTAAAATTTAGAAAATATTATTCTATGCAAGAAATGATGAACTCTTTTGTTTTGTCAGGAATATGTCGTATGGAAATGATTCAGGTCGAAAAACCCGGAATAACTAATCCTAAAGAGGTCTTGATAAAAATGAAAGCAGTTGGGGTATGTGGATCTGATATTCATTATTTTACCGATGGAAAAATCGGAAGTCAGATTGTGGAATATCCATTTCCTGTAGGACATGAAGGTTCTGGAATAATTGAAGAAGTGGGAGCGGAGGTTACTCGTCTAGAACCGGGAGATCGTGTAGCCATAGATCCCGCTATGCCTTGCTTTGAATGTGATCAGTGTAAATCAGGAAGGTTTCATACCTGCCGTCATCTGAAGTTCCTTGGGTGTCCGGGGCAGGCGGATGGATGTCTTTCAGAATACATTGTAATGCCTGAAAGTTCCTGTTTTAAAATGGCTGAAGGAGTTTCATTTGAAGAAGCGGTTATTACAGAACCGCTTTCAATAGGATATTATGCCACGAAGCTTGCTGGAAGCCTGAAAGGGAAAACGATTGGAATATTGGGGTTCGGACCAATAGGCATGAGTGTTTTGCTTCCTGCGAGGCTTGATGGAGTCTCAAGAGTTTATGTGACAGATAAAATAAATCAGCGTCTTAATATAGCTCAGAAATCTGGGGTAACATGGACCGGAAATCCTGATGAGTCTGACATTGACAAAGAAATTCCTTTAGAAGAGCCCCTCCTTCTCGATGTAATATTTGAGTGCTGCGGAAAACAGGAAACCGTTGATCAAGCCATTAGATTACTGAAACCAGGAGGTAAACTGATGCTCATTGGCATACCGGAATTTGAACGTTGGTCTTTCTCTACTGATGATTTTCGTCGCAAGGAAATTGCTGTCCAGAACGTGAGACGTCAGAATGAATGTACTCATATTGTTCTTGATTTAATAACAAATAAAGCATTGGATGTTCTTCCAATGATAACTCATCATTTCCCTTTTGAAAAAACCGATGAGGCTTTTGAACTTGTTGCAGGTTATCATGACGGAGTAATGAAAGCAATGATTAACTTCTAAAGTTAAATGTCATAACGTGTCAAGACGTTTCATAATGTTTCATTATTTGAATTTGTACAACCCTTCTTCTTACTCAGGAAGTTCAAATCCATTTCCAATCGGTTTCTTCAGTAAATCTTCTTTTGTATTGCAATAATTACTTTATTTTTTGGAATACCTCAATTGGGGAAAGATTATTCTGTTCGGCAATGCGGAATAATTCATCATTCTCAACCTTTATCCTTTTTTTGCCAGAAGGTAATGTAACTTCTTTAGCTTTCAGGGGACCAAAGTTGGTTTCTATTGAAATATTTTCACGAAGGAGTTCTGTTCTCTCCACTGGAAAGTATCTGAGGCCGATCGCGGAAGTATTTTCAAGAATTAATGTTCCTATTTTATTCAGATTTGATGAAGGACTTAATACGTTCAGGATAATTCCCGGACGACCTTTTTTCATAATAACTTGCTGGTAATAAAAATCCAGGGCTCCGTTATCGAACAATTTTTGCTGGAATTCAAGTCCAAGAAATTCTCCCGGAAGATCGTCAATGTTTGTTTGAATTATAAATATATTTTCTTTTCTCTTTGCTTCTTCACAAAGACTTAATCTAAGGGTATTAGGGATATCAAGATCTTTTTCACCCGGACCATAGCTTGTCTTTAGTTCTTTTAAAATTGGTAGTTCAAAAGATGGCTGAAGATATTTTAATATTGCAGCTCCTGTAGGTGTTGTGAGTTCACCTTGCTGATCACCCGCCTTTGTAAGAAATCCATGCAAAAGTAATTGGGTAGCCGGAGTTGGAATGGGTAATTTACCGTGTTCTGTCTTTGCAAATCCAAAACCTGTTGTTATCGCCGTTGAATAGGTCTTTTTGATTTCTAATTGATCAAGCAACCAGGCACTTCCTACAATATCCATGATAGAATCGATGGCGCCGACTTCATGAAAATGAATCTCTTCGAGGGATTTTCCATGAATTTCAGATTCTGCTGTTCCAAGGAGCAGAAAGATTTCTTTAGAAATTCTTTTGGCATTATCACTGATTTCTGCATTATCAATCAGTTCATGAATGTGGTGCAAATGACGGTGGTGATGAATCTCCTGATTTTCATCCTTATGATGAGAATCATGATGAATTTTTTCAATTATTTTAACATGCTTGCAGGAAATGCCGGTTTTTATTACCTCGGTTACATTTATCTCTGCTTCATTTTCCAGATGAAGAAGTTTTGGAAGATTTACTATGGATTCATAGGCTCCTGCTAATCCTGTCAGGGCACCAAGAAACATATCGCCACTTGCTCCTGCAAAAGCTTCAATTTTTAAAATATTGCTCATTTCCTGATTAATTTATTTCAATTAAGACTTTACTGTAAGTTTAGTCTTAGAAGATATATGTGGATTATTTTCTGTTATTCAATATTCTGAATGCTGCCAATGCCGCACCGTAACCATTATCGATATTTACAACAACAATGCCATTGGCACAACTTGAAAGCATAGAGTTTAATGCTGCCAATCCATCTTTTGCCACACCGTATCCAATGCTTGCCGGAACTGCAATGATGGGAAGCGGGAACAGTCCACCTACTACAGTGGGCAAAGCTCCTTCAAAACCGGCTATTACTATCAAAACTTTATAGGTGAGGAGTTCCTCTTTTATTCTCAATAACCGGTGTAATCCGGCTATTCCTACGTCCTGGAATCGTGTCGCTCCGATTCCTAAGTAGCGAAGCGTATAATATGCTTCATTAACAATGAATTCGTCTGATGTCCCTGCTGATAGAATAGCAACACTTTTTTCTGCCGGTTCTTCGGGAATATTGCCAATCAGACAGGCCCCTGAAATTTCATCGTAAAGAATCGAAGTAAAGTGAGAAGATAACTCGAGAAATTTTTCTTCCTGCATTTTTGTGATAAAAGCATGTTGTTGTCTCTGAAGCAGAGCCTGAGCAATGTTGATAAGGCTTTCGGTGCTTTTATTGGCTCCAAAAACTGTTTCGGGAAAACCTAGCCTTTGATTTCTTTCAAAATCGATAATAAAATTACTGCTCATGATTCAATACCCTGTTTAGTTTACCGGAAATAAATCCTTCTTTGTCAATTTCACATAAATTGAATCCAATTGCAATTATTCTTTCTTTTATTTCATCAAACATTCCTTCCAATTCATTTATCTGATCAGAAGGTACTTCAATTCGGGCAGTATCACTGTAATGACGAACTCTGGCCGTATGAAAACCATAATCGTAAAGAATTTCCTCAGCATTTTCGACCATCCTGAGTTTTTCCTTTGTAATCGCTTCTCCATAGGGAAAACGGCTGCTTAAACAAGGGCTGGCTGGTTTATCCCAGATAAAAAGATCGAAAAATTGGGATAACTCTCTAATATCTTCTTTATTGAATTCGCATTCAGCAAGGGGACTGAAGATATGAAATTCGCTTGCTGCTTTTAATCCTGGTCTGTAATCTCCAAGGTCGCTGTAGTTATTCCCATTTAATATTTCGTATTCAGGAAATTTCTTTCTGATCAAAGCGTTTAATTCCTTATACAATGAAGATTTGCAAAAATAACATCTGTCTATGGGATTGGATGCGTAATTTGGATCTTCAATTTCATTTGCATCTATTACCTTGAGTTCAATATCATAATCTGAACAAAACTTTCTGGCATCTTTAAGATCTCGTCCCTTAAGACTTGCAGAAGCTGAGATTACTGCAACAGCATTTTCTTTTCCAAGAAATTTCCTTGCAGCATAAGCCACTAAACAGGAATCGACACCTCCTGAGAGAGCGACTATTACCCTTGGATGCATCCGGAACCAGTCTTTAAGTTTTTGTTCTTTGTTGATTATAACCATCATTGGGATCTCATTCGTTATTTAAACTCCAAAAATAGCAAGCTTTTGGCAATTTAAAATGATAAATTTTTTTACATCTGTTAAATTCAGAAAAATATATTTTGAATATCAATCTAAGTAAGAGAAAAGGTTAAATGTCGTATTTTTTAAAATAATAAGAACATGGATTTGCTTTTATATTTTTAGTTTTAGAACTCTCAATCCCATTTTCAATCTTTTAAAACAAAAGGAACAGTATCTGCATTATATCAATGCAGTATCAAGTTATTAGTAATTGAGAATTTATTGTTAGTTTATTATTGAATTTCTGTTGATATTTCAACATAATGTCAACAGAAATTCAACAGAAAGTCACCAGCAAGTACAAAGAAGACCCTTCTTTGGTATAAGGGAAATATGGACCGGAATAAAGGATGGGATATGAATTTGATTTAGAGATAACCTTCCTGTTTTTGTGATTTCAGCCGGCGGATGTTGCGAACACCATTGATTTGGTCACGAAGGTGCGGAATTATTGGCTTTTGATACGTGTAATTTTATAATTACAAATACGACATTTTTTAATTCTCAATACTTATCTGAAGTCCGGACAGTTTGAATAATAGATTTAATTGATTTAATTTTGTTAGAGAGGAGGGAAAGTGATGAAAGCGATGGTGTTAAATGGAATATCACATTTGGAACATAATGTAAATCCTTTGCATTTAGTGGAAATTCCAATCCCTGAACCCAAACATGATGAGGTACTTATCAGAGTAAAGGCCTGCGGAGTATGCCATACTGATCTGGATGAAATAGAAGGGAGGGTTGTGCCTTCATTTTATCCTATAATTCCCGGACATCAGGTCATTGGAGAGGTCGTTAAAAAGGGAGATAAAGTTACAAAGCATTCCATAGGTGAAAGGATTGGTGTAGGATGGTTTTTCTCTTCCTGTAAGAAATGCAGCAATTGCCTGGAAGGATGCGAGAATTTGTGCTCCTTCTTCAAGGGAACGGGACAGGATGCGAATGGAGGATACGCAGAATTCATGTGTGTGCCGGAAGATTCAGCTTTCAAAATTCCTGAAAAATTTACTGATGAAGAGGCTGCTCCTTTATTATGTGGCGGATCTGTTGGTTATCGGGCGTTGAAGCTAACCGGTATGAGAGAGGGGAAAATCTTAGGCTTAACCGGTTTTGGTGGTTCAGGTCACCAGGTTTTGAAAATTTCCAAATTTTTATATCCTTCCTCCAAAGTTTACGTTTTTGCAAGAAGTGAAAAATCTCAGATGCTTGCATTATCCCTCGGTGCGGATTGGGCAGGCGATACTTCTTCTGTGCCTCCTGATCAGTTAGATTGTATTATTGATACAACTCCTGCCTGGAAACCTGTTATCAAAGCTCTTTCTTTTCTGAAACCAGGGGGAAGGCTTGTCATCAATGCTATAAGTAAAGAAAACAGTGATAAAGAGTATCTTTTAAACCTTAACTATCAGGAACATTTATGGCAAGAAAAAGAAATTAAAACGGTGGCCAATGTGACCAAAAAGGATATTGAAGAATTTCTGCAAATATCCGGACAAATGGACTTTAAACCGGTAACCCGGACTTATCCTTTGGAAGAAGCAAATATTGCTTTGAATGAATTAAAAAGAGGCAAGGCACTTGGGACACTTGTACTGATGTGTTAAGATCAATTGTTATAATTTTTGTATTAAACAGAAACAATTGCAATTGTAAATTCTCTTTTACCCGAATTCACTTGATTATTGGATATTAAAACCATGAACAAATATCCAAATTATTGGTTACCTTTGCCCCCTTTTTAAATAAGGAAGTTATTATTAATGATTACAGTTTCAAATTTAGCAATACAATTTGGTAAAAGGCCGTTGTTCCAGGATGTTAATCTTAAATTCACAGCAGGTAATTGCTATGGGATCATCGGAGCAAATGGCGCAGGGAAGTCAACTTTTTTAAGAATTATCTCAGGGGATATTTCATCCACAAAGGGTTCTGTATCATTGGAACCCGGTGAACGACTATCAGTTCTTAAACAAAACCATTTTGATTATGAGGATTTCTCAGTTCTGAATACCGTATTGATCGGGCATGGAGAACTTTGGAATATAATGCAAGAGAAAGAATCCTTGTATTCAAAAGCTGATTTCTCGGAAAAAGATGGAATGCGAGCCGCTGAACTGGAAGAGAGGTTTGCAGAATTAAACGGATGGAATGCTGAAAGTGATGCAGCCATGTTATTGAGCGGATTAGGGATTAAGGAAGATATGCATTATCGCCTGATGAAAGAGCTCAGTGGAAAAGAAAAAGTTCGGGTTTTGTTAGCCCAGGCACTTTTTGGAAAACCGGACAACCTGCTGCTTGACGAACCGACCAATGATCTTGACCTTGAAACAGTGATGTGGTTGGAAAACTATCTGGCTGATTATGAAAATACAGTTCTGGTGGTTTCTCACGATAGGCATTTCCTGGATTCAGTTTGTACGCACACAGTTGATATCGACTATGGAAAAATTCAACTTTTTGCAGGGAATTACAGTTTTTGGTATCATTCCAGTCAATTAGCCTTAAGGCAACTGCAGAACCAGAATAAAAAGGCTGAAGAAAAAAAGAAAGAGCTTCAGGAGTTTATTGCCCGTTTTAGTGCGAATGTGGCAAAATCAAAGCAAACAACCAGCCGAAAAAAGATGATTGAAAAACTCAATATTGAGGATATTAAACCGTCCACAAGAAAATATCCCGGTATTATATTTTCACCCGAAAGGGAACCCGGGAACAGAATTCTTGAGGTGAAGGAATTATCAAAGAGTATCAATGGTGAAATTCTTTTTAAGGATGTGAATTTTAACGTGGAGAAAGATGATAAGGTTGTTTTCCTTTCTCATGATCCACGGGCAATGACAGCTCTGTTTGAAATTATTAATGGCCACGACAAACCCGATACCGGAAGTTATCATTGGGGACAAACAATTACTACTGCTTATTTACCTCTGGATAATTCGGATTTTTTTAGTTCAGATTTAAATCTTGTTGAATGGCTCGCTCAGTACTCTACTGATACCAGTGAAGCTTTCCTCAGAGGTTATTTAGGCAAAATGCTTTTTTCGGGAGATGAGATCTTTAAAAAAATCAACGTCCTTTCGGGGGGAGAAAAAATGCGTTGCATGATAGCCAGAATGATGATCAGTAACGCGAATGTTCTCATTCTCGATACTCCGACAAATCATCTGGACCTCGAATCTATCCAGGCATTCAATAATAATCTTGTCAATTTTAAAGGCAATATTCTGTTTTCTTCACATGATCATGAATTTATTCAAACAATTGCTAATAGGGTAATTGAGCTAACCCCTAAAGGAATAATCGATAAAATTTCTGATTATGATGACTACATTTCCAATGATGAACTTATTGAAAGAAAAAAATTTATGTACAATTGAATTATTGGCTTGATTTTTGTTAGTAATTTGCTCAGAGATTATTTATTATAGGATATAAATTTATTAAAATTAACAATGTATTTTATTAAATAATTTCTTAAATTAGACTAAAATTTTTTGTTTTACTTAATTCCAATTCACATGAAAAAGTTATTGTTCTTGGTAGCCTTACCGATTTTATTCTTAACGGTCGGTTGTAATCAAAAGAAAATTGAAAGACTTCAAGCCCAGAATGACAGTTTGATGGCTGTTACAAGCCAGAAAGAAGCCAATCTTAATGAGTTTGTAGCTGCTTTCAATGAAATTGAAGCAAATCTCGATTCCATCAAACGGAAAGAAATGATTATTGATAAATCAGCAAAAGCAGGAGAAGTAAAAGGATCACAAAAAGAGCAAATTAAAAGTGATATAGCCTATATTTACAATCTTCAGCTTAAAAACCGTCAGATGGTTGCCGAGATGAATGAAAAGCTAAAGAAAACTACCAGGCATTCGGCTGATTTGCAAAAAATGGTGGACAATCTTAATAAATCGATAACTGAGAAAGATCAGCAAATTGCTTCATTGACTGATCAGCTTGGCAAAATGAATATTGAGGTTAAGGATCTGACAACCAAAGTTGGAAATCTGAACGATACAGTTACCAACTTATCCCAGGAATCCCGCCACAGACAACAAGTAATTGAAGAAAAAACAGCTCAGTTAAATACTGCTTATTATGTAATTGGTACTGCAAGGGAATTAAAGGATAAAAAGATCATTACCCCTTCAGGCGGTTTTATTGGAATTGGACGTTCTAAAGGAGTTACCTCTGATCTTGATATGAGCATTTTTACCAAGGTTGATATTACCAAAACCAGTGAAATTCCTATTAATAAGAAGAAAGTAACGATCATTTCCACTCATCCAAAAAACTCATATAAAATTGAGGGTGAAAAGACTGCTGATAAATTGGTTATTACAGATCCGAGTCAATTCTGGAGCATTTCTAAAGTTCTTGTTATTCAGGTCAGATAAGTAAATTATAAAAGACAACAATAAAAAAGAGCAACCAATTTTGGTTGCTCTTTTTTATTGTTGTCTTTTACTGCTTATTTAAATTCTGCTTTGCAATAGTTTATTCCGTAAGTATCGTATCTTCTGATCTGTTCGGTCATTCGGTGTAAGAATCCTTCATAATTTCTTGAGCCCTTTGGCGACCATAATACTTCGGACAAAGCTGCAACTCTGGGGAAAACCATGTATTCAACGTGCCTGGATGTTTTCATGTATTCAGTCCATACATTTCCCTGGGCTCCCAGAATATAAGATGCTTCTTCTTCCGTCAGGGAAGAGGGGATAGGTTCATATTCATAGACTTGCTTAAGCGGTAGAAAACCTCCGATGGCTAAAGGTTCAGTTTTCGAATCTGCCTGGTAGTGGTCAAAATAGCAATATTTGCCGGGTGTCATCACCACATAATGATGCTGTTTGGCTGCTGCAATTCCGCCTTCTTCACCACGCCAGGACATTACTGCAGCATTCTGAGCTAAACCTCCTTCGAGAATTTCATCCCAGCCAATTAATTTTTTCCCTCTGCTGTTCAGATACTTTTCAATCCTTTGGACAAAATAGCTTTGAAGTTCATGTTCTGTAGCTAAACCTTCATCTCTCATTCTTTTTTGACATAGTGGACATTTTTCCCATCTGGTTTTGGGACATTCATCACCACCAATGTGAATATAGTCACCCGGGAAAAGAGTGGTAATTTCATCAATTACATCCTGGAGGAATGTAAAGGTTTCTTCTTTTCCGGCGCAATAGACATCGTCGAAGACGCCCCACCGGGTAGCTACTTCGTAAGATCCACCCTTACAGCCAAGTTGTGGATAGGATGCCAAAGCGGCCAAAGCATGACCAGGCATTTCAATTTCCGGAACCACCGTAATGAACCGGTTGGCTGCATATTGTACAATTTCTTTTATATCTTCCTGTGTATAAAATCCACTGTAAGGGGTATTGTCGTAATTTTTTGGATCACGGCCATGTCCAATCAGCGTTTCTTTCCTGATTGATCCTACTTCTGTCAGTAAAGGATATTTCTTTATTTCAATTCTCCATCCCTGATCATCGGTAAGATGCCAATGAAAGGTGTTCAATTTATGCATGGCCATATAGTCAAGGTATTTCATGATAAATTCCTTAGGCATAAAATGTCTTGAAACATCAAGATGAAGGCCGCGCCATTTAAATCGGGGAGTATCTTTTATTTCAACTGCCGGAAAAATAACCTCTTTAAGTTTCTTTTTTGAAGAGGGCAATAATTGAATCAGAGTCTGAACACCATAAAACAATCCATTGGGTGTCGATGCAACCAAGCTTATGCCTTTGGAATTTACCGTAAGATTGTAGGCTTCTTCCCCGAGACCTGAATTTTCATCAATATTCAGAAAAACACTCTTTTTAGGGACTGATGTAGATTGTTTTATAGTACTGGGAATTCCATAAAACTCTTCCAAATGCTTTGTAAGAAAAACGGAAACCTTTGAGGCTTTTTCATTACTGGCAATCACAGGAGTTCCAGGTTCGAAAGCAAAGGTTCCTTCCACGTTTATTAACATGGCAGGTTGTGGTACCAATTTTACCTCCGGCCTTATAACTTCTTCCTTACAGGACATGAAACAAATAAAAATTACGGAAATAATAAAATATTCAAAATGATTCATGTTGAATTTAGTTTAATGTGTATGAAAAACAAAAATACAAATATTTGTTTCTTGTTTATTAAAGAAAGAAAAATCTTCTGATACAGATAATTACTTTCACTTAACAAATATTTAAAGTGAAAAATGAATAAAATTAAAGGTATTAATTTTGGAATTTTAATTTTTCAAGGTATGTTTGCAGACAAATTACTTCAAAGGAAATGAGATCTGATATTTTAAATAATACAATTATCAATGAAGAACAACAACCTTGTTGCTCTTACAATTGTATTAACGGATCTTTCATTTCATCCATGTCTATGGCTATGCAATAGCCTTCATTCGGGATTATTATCCTGTTTGAGGGCACCCCACCGTTTTAAAATCAATGCTTTTTTAGTCGCAGCGATTATATGATTGATAATTGGCTATTTGCTTTGCCGGTTATTAACTCATTTTATCATAATTTACACAATAAATATTAATCATAATAACAGAATAATAATCTTTAAATAAAATACAATGAGCACACAAAATCCTAAATTCGAAACATTGCAAGTCCATGCAGGACAAACTCCCGATAAAGATACCTTATCAAGAGCAGTACCTATTTATCAGACAACTTCGTATGTCTTTAAAAATGCCGAACATGCTGCCAACCTTTTTGGGTTAAAGGAATTCGGAAATATTTATACCCGGCTTACCAATCCTACTACCGAGATTTTTGAAAAGCGCGTAGCAGCCCTCGAGGGTGGTGTTGGTTCGCTGGCTGTTTCTTCGGGTCATGCAGCCCAGTTTGTGGCCATTGCCACTATTGCCGGTGCCGGTGATAATATTGTTTCATCACCATTCCTTTATGGAGGTTCCTTTAACCAGTTTAAAGTAACGTTTCGGAATATCGGCATTGAAGCACGTTTTTCACCGGACCTGGATCCTGCAAATTTTGAAAAATTGATTGATGATAAGACAAAAGCCATTTATGTCGAGAGCATCGGAAACCCGGTTTTTTCAATTCCTGATTTTGAAAAGTTGGCTGAGCTGGCAAGAAAATATTCTATACCTTTCATCGTTGATAATACTTTCGGATGTGGCGGGGCATTGATCCGGCCGATCGAACATGGCGCCAATATTGTAGTTGAATCGGCTACAAAGTGGATCGGTGGTCATGGCTCTTCATTAGGCGGTGTTATTACCGACGGCGGTAATTTTAATTGGGCAAACGGAAAATTTCCAGGTTTTACGGAACCTTCTGAAAGCTACCATGGATTAAAATTCTGGGAAGTTTTTGGTCCCGATAGTCCTTCTGGAAACATTGCTTTTATCATTAAAGCCCGTGCTGAAAGTCTGCGTGATTACGGTCCCTCCATCAGTCCTTTCAACTCATTCCTGTTAATTCAGGGATTGGAAACTTTATCCTTAAGGGTTGAACGTCATGTCCAGAATACGTTGGCATTGGCAAAATGGCTGCAAAAACATTCCAAAGTGGAATCTGTGAACTATCCTGGTTTGGAAGGAAATCCCAATTATGAATTGGCAAAGAAGTACCTTTCCAAAGGAGCTGGTGCTGTATTATCATTCGTCGTCAAGGGAGGGAAGGACAAGGCTAATCAGGTAGTTGTTAATTTGGAGCTGGTCAGCCATCTGGCAAACGTAGGTGATGTGAAAACTTTGATTATACAGCCTTCCACTACCACTCACCAGCAATTAAATGATGAGGAACAACGAAAGGCGGGTATTGATCCGGGTATGCTGAGGGTGTCGGTAGGAATTGAACATATCGATGATATTATTGCCGACTTTGAGCAAGCTTTGAAAAAAATATAATTATAAATAAACCTGACAGGTTTTTAAAACCTGTCAGGTTTGAAAAAATTTCATCATATGCCTCTTAATCTACCGGATGGCCTTCCTGCAATTGACATACTGAGGAAGGAAAATATATTTATCATTGATGAAACAAGGGCTACGCATCAGGATATCAGGCCTCTGAAAATTTTAATTCTCAATCTGATGCCTCTGAAGATCGCTACGGAGACCGATTTATTGCGTCTGTTATCCAATTCACCCATCCAGATTGAGATCGAATTTCTTCAGATAGAAAATCATGTTGCCAGGAATACTTCAACAGAGCATCTGAAATCTTTTTATCATTCATTTTCTGATGTAAGAAATAATAGATACGATGGAATGATTATTACCGGAGCTCCTGTTGAGCATCTCCCGTTTGAAGAGGTTGATTACTGGAAAGAAATATGCACTATTTTTGAATGGGCCAATCGTCATGTGACTTCCACCATGTTTATATGTTGGGCAGCCCAGGCAGGATTGAATTATTATTATGGCCTTCCCAAATATCCCCTCAAAAAGAAAATGTTTGGCGTCTTTGAACACAACATCTCCGATAAAAAAATTCCTATTTTCCGCGGGTTTGATGATGCTTACATGGCGCCTCATTCCAGACATACTGAAATCAGAACTGCCGATCTTAAAAAAATACCGGGAATAAAAGTAATTTCAGGTTCCAGGGAAGCTGGTGTCTTCATGGTTATTTCCGATGATGGAAGGCAGTTATTTATTACTGGTCATCCTGAATATTCACGTGATACGCTGGATAAGGAATACAAGCGGGATCTGGGGAAAGGGCTTCCCATTGATATTCCCCGGCACTATTATCCGGGTGACGATGCAGCCAAAGTTCCTTTTTTGAGCTGGCGTTCGCATGCTAATTTGTTGTTTCTGAACTGGCTTAATTATTACGTTTATCAGGCTACGCCTTATAATCTCTATGAAATTGAGTAGAATCCCGAGTCAGGCTTCAGAAAATTTTCTTTACTCCTGTAGGGGTAGTTGTTTGCCTATCTAAAGTGAATCAGAGGTAATTCCATTGTCTTTTGAGTATTGTTGCTGTAAGGTTTGTGTAATATTTCTGTAATATTTGTTACAGGAACATTACACAAACATTACAGAAACATTACACAAACCCCGGAGATGGTACATCCGGATCAGTATTAATTAAAACCTGTTTTTCCACCAACGTTTAAGCCTTTCCATGATTTTATCTTCTGAAGGATTGTGCTGGGGTTTATAGAATGATTTGCCTTTTATCTTTTCGGGGAGAAAGTCCTGTTCCACAAAATTACCTTCATAGGAATGTGCGTATTTGTAATCTTTGGCATAGCCAAGATCTTTCATCAGTTTGGTTGGGGCATTTCTAAGATGAAGAGGTATGGGAAGATCTCCGGTATTTTGTACTTCTGCAATTGCTGCATCGATAGCTTCGTAAGCTGAATTGCTCTTGGAAGAGGTGGCAAGATAGATGGCACATTCGGAGAGGATAATTCTCGATTCTGGCATTCCAATCTTGTGAACAGCATCAAAGGTGTTTTGGGCCATCAGAAAGGCATTGGGATTGGCGAGTCCGATATCTTCAGAGGAAAGGATCAGCATACGCCTTGCTATGAATTTTATGTCTTCCCCGCCTTCAAGCATCCTGGCCAGATAATAGACTGCCGCATCCGGATCACCGCCCCGTAAGCTCTTGATAAAAGCAGAAATGATATCATAATGCATTTCCCCCTTTTTATCATACATTGCCAGGTTCTCCTGGAGCCTTTGGATGACCAGCTCATTCGTAATGAGCACCTCTTCCGAGGAAGCGGTGTTTAAGATCAGCTCAAGGACGTTGAGTAACTTCCTTGCATCGCCTCCGGAGAATCTTAGCATGGCCTCGTATTCCTTTACAACTATTTTCCTATCTTTCAGCTCTATATCGGTAGTAAGAGCCCTGTTTAGCAGGGTGAGCAAATCGTCCTTTTCCAGTGATTTCAAGATATAAACCTGACAGCGGGAGAGGAGAGGGGAGATTACCTCAAAAGAAGGATTTTCCGTCGTGGCGCCAATCAGGGTAACCAATCCCTGTTCCACGGCACCAAGCAGTGAATCCTGCTGTGACTTGCTGAAGCGGTGGATTTCATCAATAAACAGAATCGGATTCGGGGAAGTGAAAAAACGCTGGCTTTTTGCTTTGTCAATTACATCACGAACATCCTTTACCCCTGAATTGATGGCGCTTAAAACATAAAAGGGCCTTTCTAATGTACTTGCTATTATTTTGGCTAATGTGGTTTTGCCAACTCCCGGAGGACCCCAGAAAATAATCGAAGAAAGATGGCCTGAATCAATCATCGTCCTGAGCACAGCGCCCTCTCCGACAAGATGTTTCTGGCCGATAAATTCTTCAAGATTTTTAGGCCTCAGACGTTCTGCAAGTGGTTGGTTTGTCATTCTTTAGTTGCAATAGCGTTTTATCACATTATAAGCTTCTACCAGTCCCAATTCACCGGCTTTGCTCAAATCAAGGGAGCCACCATCCAGGTCATTCAGAAATATTCTGGTTAATCCCCTGTTAAAATAAGCCTCTGCATATTCCGGTTCAAGTTCAATGGCTTTTGAATAGGCTTCAATGGCACCGAGATAATCCTTTTTTTTCACTTTTGTATTGCCCATGTTAAACCATGCAAAAATGAATTTAGGATTCATGTATATTACAGATTCATAATCCTTGATTACATCCTCGTAATCCAGGATCTCTTCGGTTTGCTTTTGACTGGCATCGGCCTTTTTCCCTTTAATATTAAGAATCGATTGTTCAGGCAGAATCCCGGGCTTCAGTATATAATCCACCATCTTCAATCTTGCATTTCCCCTGCTAAAATAAGCCATAATGTTTCTTCCGTCATTGTTGATGGCTTTTGTGTAATCTTCAATAGCCTGGTTGTAGTTTTTCAAAAGCTCGGAGTAGATGCCCCTGCTGAGATAAACATTGGAACTCTTTTTATTCGATCTGATAATTTTATCCCACTCTTCAATCGCTTTATGATATTCTTCTGTCCGCCAGCTTCCAGTTCCAAGGGCTTTATTTGTAATCAAAAGAAAAGGTTTATTGTTGTTCTGATGATTCAATGCATCAATTTCCATGCTATAGTACTGGAGTCTACTGTAATCGGCGCTATCTTTATGAAAGATGGACAATGAAAACTCGGGCTGAAGTTCAATCTTGACATTGCGGTTCTGAATCATTCCCTTGTCTATTTCGGTTTCATTGACCTTCCCTTCTTCGTCAACGACAATATTCCTGTTGGATCTTTTTTGGGTAACAGGTCCTCGTTTATTGGCAGATCGTTGAGTAACAGTATCTGAAGCTGCATTGGTCTGACTATTGGCCTGTGCCGTCAAATTTGACGGATTGTTCTGGCTATTTGATGAAGAAATTTGATTTCCCTGAGTCTGGTTAGCCTGTATTGTATTATTCCCCGGAGTATTCTGTTGTTTATGCTGAGGCAGAACAAATCCATAAAGACGACGGTCTTTTTCTTTTTCCTGCTCTTCATTCAATCGTTTCCTGAATTTGGCAAACTGGGGATCCAATTGTTCTGCCATTGCAAAATCCTGTTCTGCATCAGGGTTTTTAAGCGATTCTTTTGCAATGCCCCGGTTTAGCCATGCTACTGCGATATCTGGATTAAGCTGGAGCGCCATGTCGTAATCATTGATAGCACCTTTAACATCTTCCAGTTTGTGTTTGACAATACCCCGGTTGACGTATGCCTGAGCTATTTTCCCATCCAGCCGGATGCAAAGATCATAATCTTTCAAAGCGCCGGCGTAATCCTCTTTTTCAAATTTCGCAATTCCGCGCATCAGGTAAGCGCTTGCAAAATGTGGCCGGATCCGGATGGCAGCGTCGCAATCCTTGATGGCTCCGTCAAGATCGCTTTTCATTTGTTTGACAGAGCTTCGGTTAAGATAAGAATTTGCTGCCAAAGGATCTATTTCAATTGATTTTGTGTAGTCAGCTATTGCTCCATCCAGGTCCTGCATGGCGGCTTTAGTAATTCCGCGGTTATTATAGATATTTTTATCATCGCTCTTGTATTCGAGCGCCTTGGAATAATCGCTCAGGGCTTCCTTGTAATTTTTGAGTTCATAATTGGCCATTCCCCTGTATAGATAAGCATCGGGATAGAAAGGTTTGATTGCGATGGCCTTGTCGTAATCGTTTTTAGCCCCCCTGAAATCGTCGATGTAATGTTTGGCCATTCCCCTGAAAAAGTAAGGTTCCGGCATATTGGGCCTGAGCTTAATGACGATATTAAGATTCTCTATGGCACTAACGTAATTGCCGAAATAAATCCGGCTGCGGCCAATGTAGAAATACTGATCGATATTAAATTGAGAAAATCCCGGCAATGAAGTGAACATTACCAGAAGCGCCACAAATAATTTCTTCATCATCATTGAAATAAGTTAACAAAAATAGCAATTTGTACTCTTTTCATCCGAAATGGATTTTTAAATTTGCAGTATAATCTTTAATAGATGTTAAAAAGATGTGAATGGTGTCTGAAAGATAATCTTTATACGAATTATCATGATCATGAATGGGGCGTGCCTGTTCATGATGACAGGCTATTGTTTGAATTTCTCATTCTGGAAGGAGCACAGGCCGGATTGAGCTGGTTGACGGTTCTTCGCAAACGGGAAGCTTATCGGAAAGCCTTTGATGACTTTGATCCTGAGATTATTGCCAGGTACGGAAATGAAAAGTTCGAGGAACTGATGGGTAATGTCAATCTTATCAGGAATAAATTAAAGATCGAAGCCGCAATAAAAAATGCTGTTGCTTTTTTAAAAGTACAGGAAGAATTTGGCAGTTTTGATCAGTACATCTGGAGGTTTACAGAAGGTATAACGATACAGAATCATTTCCAATCGCTTAATGAAATTCCTCCCGAAACAGAAACCTCCCGTTTAATCTCTAAAGATCTGCGCAAAAGAGGTTTCAATTTCGTTGGGCCAACCATTATTTATTCTCATATGCAGGCCACTGGTATGGTCAACGATCATCTGGTGGATTGTTTCCGGTACGGGGAATTAAATTCATTATAAAAAGAAGTCATATTGAAATTGTTGACCTTAGACCCTGGCAGTGACTAAAAATAAATGCCTAAGTTAACATTGATATTTTGAATTCTTTGTTTATTATCGCATTGGTCAAATCCTCTCGATGATAAATACCCAACACTAAAAAATGCCTTTAGGAATGATGATCGGTAATAATCCATTCCCAAGTCGACGTTGGCTCCTAAATTTATTTTTGTCCTATCCTTATCCTGAAAATTGGGCCCATTTTTAACGAGAAGAGTAATCAGATTGAATCTGAGTAATAGGTTCATTGTTTAGTTAGATTATAATTTTTGCCAAAATAAGAATTTATTGTATCTTGAACAAAGATTATGTAATGAGAAATGGCAGAATGTTCACCATTGTTTAGCATACGATGAAAAATGGAATGAGGAAATTTTCAATGATATTAACTGAAAATATCACATCAAGATCTTACATCACGTTTAAACTATGCGACTTAATCAAGTAATTAAAACTGACAGGTATCTTTTGATAAGGCTGGTGGTGGGACTGATTTTCCTTTCTGAAGGCGTTCAGAAATACCTTTTCCCTGAACTTCTCGGGACTGGAAGGTTTGATAAGATTGGCTTTAGTCATCCTGAATTTTGGGCATATTTTACGGGAAGTTTTGAAATGCTCTGCGGATTAATGGTCTTGTTGGGATTATTCCTCCGTTTAGCTGTAATCCCTCTTTTCATAGTAATGATGGTTGCTTTTGTATCAACTAAATGGCCTTTGCTGATCGATAAAGGTTTTTGGCCCTTTGCTCATGAATACCGGACGGATTTTGCAATGACACTCCTTTTGATTTTTCTTTTTCTTTATGGGAACAAATCTCAGCCAAAATGACGCTCAAGAACCTATAGGGATGCTTCGTATCTGCTTCGTACCAACTCCATATCAGGGCTTAGTCTGATCTTGGATCATGGATTGAAGGAATTAAGAATGAATGGCTAAGAATTATTGAAAAAAATCAGAATTTCATATTCGCATTTCTGTTGCTTATTTATAAATTTGTTGCGCATTGGTGCCTTACGGCCTAAAAGGGAACCCGGTGAGAATCCGGGACAGTACCCGCTGCTGTAAACTCCTGATCCCATGTTATTTTGGGATGATTTGTTTCCGGTTAATAAAACCACTATGCTGATCCAATAACAGAATGGGAAGGTGACCGGGAATGGGAGAAGTCAGAAGACCTGCCAATGAAGGTTTCAGCTTTCGGGATAAAAGCGTTCAGATGGCCGGTTACCACTCTGTTAAACTTCCGATGAGCTTAAATCAGAATTATGCTGACTGATGACAGAGAATTCCAGACGACACTCTGGGATAAATTGCATTTTTAGTCAATCTGTTGCTGGTTGGTGAAAGATTCTTAATAGCTGAATATTATTTAACTATGAAAAGATTTGAGATTTCAGTCCGGGCGAGAAGGATTAATGTTTATTGGTTTTTTTTACTTGTTGCAGTTTTTATTAATAATTCATGCAGCAATGGGGATCAGATGGATCTCAAAGAGAATTCGGCTTACGTGACTAAGGTATTTGATTATAAGTACGCACCAGGACAACACGCATCCCTGATTCCCAGTGACTGGAAGGGCAATGATTTCATCGGAAAACCGTGGACAGATAATAAAACTTTTACCTCTCTTGGTGGATGGGGGGGCTACATCATTGCTGGGTTTGACCACACGGTACTAAACGGACCCGGAAAAGATTTCGCTGTTTACACTCAGCCCGGACCTGGCTCTGAACCTGCAGTGGTCTATGTGATGCAGGATACAAACGGGGATGGGTTGCCTAATGACGGAGATTGGATTGAGCTGAAGGGAAGTGAGTCTGATAATCCTGAAACGATCAGACATTACCAGGTGACCTATACTAAACCAGTAGGAAATGGAAACGTGACCTGGAGAGATAACAAGGGAAATCACGGCGAATTGATTCCTGTATTTGCATCCTCTAGTTGGTGGTGGCAGGGTTATGGAGATCAGACTGAAATCACTTTTTCAGGAGTTAAATTACCTAATGCCTATGTAAACAGTTCCACCCAACCTGATGTCGAAAACTGGGTGATTCGTCCTGGCCTTTTTTCTTGGGGCTATGCTGAATGTTACGGAAATCAGGATTACAATGCTGAATTAAAAGCCAATTTATTTGATATTTCAAATGCTGTTGATGCTTCAGGAAATCCGGTAAATTTGACAGGAATCCGTTTTATTAAAGTGCAAAGCGCTGTATTTCAGATTGCAGGATGGCTCAATGAAGTATCTACAGAGGTAAGCGGGGCAGTTGATCTGTCCATGATTAATGTTAAATGAGAGCAGGACTTTATATAGATAGAGTATTTCCTGCTTTGAAGAAAGTCGTATTAATAATGATGGTTTTCTTCTCATCAAATGCTTATTCTTTAGTTTTCCCTGATACCCTCCACATAAAACCCATTGAAATTTTCGGGAAAAGGACGATGAAGGAAGGTGCCGGAGTGATTACTTCATCCATCGATTCAACTGCTATGGTGAAAGCATTAACGGAAAATTTATCTGACCTGATTTTACGGAATACCCCCATTTTTATCAAAGAATATGGCCGGGGAGCTATGGCTACGGCTTCTTTTAGGGGAACGGCCCCTTCGCACACGCAGGTTTTATGGAATGGGATCAATCTCAGCAGCCCCATGCTTGGAATGGTTGATTTTTCCACCATTCCTGTTTATTTTATTGATAACGTCACTCTTTTGCACGGATCAGGCTCTCTTTCTGAAAACAGCGGTGCCCTGGGCGGTATTGTAAAACTGCAGAATTTACCCGATTTTATGAACCGTATTTCTGGCAGAGTACTCACGGGAATAGGAAGCTATGGAACACAGGACGAGATGGTGCGGTTGAATATCGGCAACGGCAAACTGCAATCGCAAACCCGGGCTTTTTATAACCATTCCGATAATGACTACTCGTTCATCAATAAATTGAATGCGGATATTGATCCTTTGACAGGGAAATACATCTATAAAAGGGTCCGGAATGAGAATGCCGCCTATCAAAATTACGGATTCCTTCAGGAGTTTTATTACAAGCCTTCCGGCAGCGATTTGATCAGTGCCCGTTACTGGTATCAGGATAATTCAAGAAGTTTGCCAAAGTTACTGACCAATCAATCGGGCAATAATTCAAATATTAACAGGCAAAGTGAAACTGCCCACCGGGCTTCTATGGAATGGAAAAATTTCGGTAAAGGGACTCTGGATCTGCAATCAGGGCTTAATGTCCAAAATATGAATTATTTACTTCTGACGAAAACTTCCGGCAGTACTGATCAGCGAGCCATTAATTCTTATTCTCAATCTGTCAGCTCCTACAACAAATTGTTGTACGAATACAATTTTAATGAAACATTTTCCGTATCAGCGGGGGTTGATGCAGATTTTCATAAGGTTAAGTCATTTAACGCACCATTCGATTCGACCGCTTATGGCTATAATAAATCAAGATCTGAAGAATCATTTTTTATCAGTCTGAATAAAAGTTTTAGCCGGAAATTGGCGGTAACCCTTTTGGGGCGTCAGAATCTTATTGATGGGCATTCGTCTCCCTTTATTCCTTCTATCGGAATTGAATATCGTCCTTTTACCCGGAATGAATTTTATATAAAGTCCAATATGGCCAGAAATTATCACCAGCCATCCTTGAACGATCTTTATTATATCCCCGGGGGAAATTCTGCTCTTAAACCAGAAGAAGGAATAATGGCTGATTTGGGAACAGGTTATAAGTGGAAGATTGGAAATAATCTGTTCAATGTTTCCCTGAATGGTTATTCTTCAAAAATTAACAATTGGATTATCTGGCTTCCAAGTGCCCAGGGATATTGGGTGCCTTTCAACATGAAGAAAGTTAATGCCTCCGGAATAGAATTTAAAACTGATTTAAACGGTAACCTGGCAGCATTCAAATACCAGCTCAATTGCAATTATGCCTTTACCAGATCTGTAAATAAGGATGATCCGATGAACTGGGCCGATGATTCTTATGGGAAACAGCTTCCCTATATCCCGGTTCATTCAGCAAATGTTTCAGCCACATTGTCCGGTCATGGATATCATTTAACCTGGATTTGGAATTATTACAGTAGGCGGTATACTACCACCAGTACCGATAAGGATTCAGAATTGGATGTGATTTATCCCTACATTATGAATAATTTGTTTATCGGGAAAAGTTTTAGTTTTCATAAAAATGACATTGATATTGAGTTAAAGGTTATGAACCTTTTTAATGAAGAATACCGGACCGTATTGCAAAATATGATGCCTGGCAGAAATTATTCACTGTTGTTGCGTTATGATTTTTAAGTAATGAGAAACAAACTTCTTTCTGTTATAATTTTTTTAATGTGCGTTTGCCTGCTTTCAGGGTGTATGAAAGATGAGGAATGGGTCAACTCTCATTTAAGTCAGGTTGAATTGCCCGGAGGAGTTTTTATCGTCAACGAAGGAAACTTTTGGTATGGAAATGCTACCCTTTCTTTTTATGATCCTGAGAAGAAAACAGTGATTAATAAGTTGTTCTATAATGTGAACGCTTTGCCACTGGGCGATGTGGGACAATCCATGAGTATTTTTGGAAAGAAGGGGTATATCGTGATCAATAATTCAGGGAAAGTATATGTGATTGATACCGGAACGGCTAAATACATTGGGATAATCACCGGTCTGACATCTCCAAGATATGTGCATTTTATTAGCAGTAATAAGGCGTACATAACTGATCTTTACGCCGGTGAAATCACTGTTTTTGATCCAGAGACCAATCAGATTACAGGTTCTATCGTTACGAAGGGACATCCTTCAACGGAGCAGATGGTACAGATCGGGGATTTTGTTTACGTCACTTGCTGGTCGTTTGATAATACAATTCTTGTGATCGATACCAAAAACAATTCTATCAAAGGTGAGTTTAAAACAGGGAAACAACCAGGAAGCATAGTTGTGGATAAAGCAAACAAGCTTTGGGTGATGTGCGATGGAGGTTGGGGAAAGAATGGAACAGGAATTCCCGTTCTGCAAAGAATTGATCCGGCATCAGGTAATATCGAGCTTTCATTGGAACTTTCTTCTAATACTAATGTAAAAAGATTAGCCATTAATGGAACCAGGGATACCCTCTTTTTCATCAATAAAGGAGTATGGAAAATCCCTTTTACGGCTGAAGAAATGCCAGATTCACCTTTTATTCCCAATGATAAGCTCTTATATGGTCTCGGTATAAATCCACGGAATTCCGAAGTCTATTTCAGCAATGCAATCGATTATTCTCAGAAGGGAGTTGTTTACCGGTATTCTTCGGGTGGAGCGAAAATTGATAGTTTTAAAACTGGTATTATACCTGGGGCTTTTTGTTTTAAATAGATTTATCGATCTGAAAAGTAGGTGGGGATCATAATTTCGCAGCAATAAACAGTCCTGCTCCATTGTAAAGAATTGAGGGGAAAGAACTATCATATTGTGCCGTTTCCATCTGTAACGATAAGTCAGATAAACAATTTTCGTAGAAAGAATTCCAATTATTTATAAAAGAACCATAGTTAGTTAATTATTTTAATCAGTCCGTGTAGTTGGGATTTCACTATAAAATGGGTGTGTATAATGAACACATTTTACTATGTTTGCACTAACAAAATAATCAATCCAAATGGATGGAAGGAACAGAAATGATATCAAACCTGGAATTGAAGTTTCCATTGTTTTAAAGAAAGATCAGCGAACCGGCCGTTTAACAGAAGGTATCGTAAAAGATATTTTGACCAACAGCTCTTTTCATCCTCGTGGAATTAAAGTCAGACTAACCACAGGAGAAATTGGAAGAGTGCAGGAAGTGAAGTGATGTGCTGATGCGGTGATGTGCTGTTGCATCCTGTGGTCCTCAGAAGAGGAGTCCTTTATTCCTTCAGAAGAAAAAGAGACGAAAAATATTTTCTTATTCCCCTGTGTTTTTAACAAAAATCAGGAAAAATGGAACGGGATTTGATAGTCCGATATGCGGTGATGTACTGATGAAAAATGAGATTTGGTCTGGCATAAATCACTTACTATTTAATTCTTAATTGTTTAATTAATAAAATAATGGCAACAAAAGACCTTTCAGAATATGATATAAATTCGATACCAGATGCGGGAGAGTTTAAATTCGGTATAGTAGTATCTGATTGGAATTACGAAGTAACCGGGGCATTAATGCGCGGATCGGTTGAAACGTTAAAGAAGCTTGGTGCAAAAGATGAAAATATTACGGTGAAACATGTCCCGGGAAGTTTTGAATTAACTCAGGGAGGTAATTTTTTTGGTGAATACACCAATGTAGATGCCATTATTTTGCTGGGATGTGTGATTCAGGGGGAAACAAAACACTTTGATTTCATTTGTCAGGGAGTTACGTTGGGGACCACTGAACTTAATCTGAAATTTAGCAAGCCGGTAATTTTCGGTTTGTTAACTACCGATAATTTACAACAGGCTCTCGACAGATCAGGAGGAAAACTTGGCAATAAGGGTGATGAAGCTGCTGTGACGGCAATAAAAATGGTTGCGTTACAAAAAGAATTTAAAGGGAATCAAAGAATAGTAGGTTACGGTAAAAAGTAAATTCTTTTCAGGGATTTAATCACTTCAATAAAATATTGTCTTGATTATAAATAATAATAAGTACACAGAACTCGTTTAATATCTTATTTAATATTAATGCTATGAATAGATTTTTCTTGACTTTTATCTTTCTTTTATTAGTTAATCTTGGTTTTGCACAAGTTGCAGATCATGGGATCGGATTACGATTAGGAGGGGGAAATGGATTCGGAACGGAAATATCCTATCAGCATGGATTAAGTGATAAAAACCGGCTTGAATTTGATCTTGGCTTGCAATCCGGCGGTCATTATAATGCATGGGGATTGACGGGTTTGTATCAGTGGGTATGGCCTATCGAGGATCGGTTTAAATGGTATGCCGGAGTCGGTGGAAGATTGGGATCATGGAACTGGGATAATGGTTACGTCGGAGATCATAACAGCGGCATTTTTCTGGCTGCGGCGGGAGACATTGGAATTGAATACTCCTTCCCAATCGGGATTCAACTTTCATTGGATGCAAGACCTACCATTAATCTGATCAACAGCGGAGATTCTTACAACAGCAATATCGCCTTTGGAATCAGGTACCAATTTTAAGTTGAAATCTGCAATTGCGAATGATATTGGTCAGCTTATAATATAAAGCTAACATCACCTGAAAAAGAGAGGTCATCTTAAAATCAAAGAGGCGATCTCTCTTTGTTTTTGCCTAGGGCCAGAATCATGACGATGATAAAGGGTAATTCAGCCGAAAATCGATGTAGTTTACACCGTGATTTCCTCGTACCATCTTCGGGGTTTGTGTATGGTTTCTGTATGGTTTGTGTATGGTTCCTGTATCAAAGCATACAGAAGCATTACACAAACCTTACAATATCATTACACAAACCCCGAATCAAATGGGGAAGTGTTCGGGAGGGTTCAAATAAGTGTTTCAGTAGTGTGTTGGAAATGTAAATGATGCTCGGTCCTCATTTTTATTGCTGGTGAAATTGAGAAATCCTGAAAAATCAGAGGTGATTTTCAGTGATTTTCCTTTGCAAACAGCTGGTTGAAGTTTGAAAAAATCTGTTCTTTCAAATCATCAACAGGGATTATCAAAATTTCAGCGGCAGATTTGTAAATACTTTTCAGGTCTGTCTGGGAATCATCTGTTTCAAAGAATAATCGTTCTATAGGAATTTTTCTGAGAATCTCTTTGGTTGAACTATTCCCTTGCAGCAAATAATTACCAAATGAAAAATAGCAGTCTAACCGAAGCAGCTGTTTGGTTATTTCATGATTTCCACGATAATGATGAAGAATGAACGGAATGTCAGAACATTTCTTGTAATCTATTATTTCATTCCAGGCTCCTACATTATGAATGATCATCGGCATGTTGTGATCTTCAGCAAAGGTTAACTGGATTTCGAATGCTTCTTTTTGTTTGTTGAAATCAATTTCCGATTTTTTATCAAAGCCTGATTCTCCTACAGCAATACATTGTTTTTGATCTTTAAGATCATTTAGCATGTTATTAATTTGTCCGACCTGAAAATATTCAGCATGCCATGGATGAATCCCTGCTGTAAAAGGCGATGACAAATGCTGAAATTTTACATCCTGCAGAAAATAACTTTGTATAGGAATTATCTCTTCAGAAAATACCGTTTGGTGAGTATGAATATCAATAAAAGGGATTCCCATATAATGAGATTTTTATCAAATGTAGTGTTTATTTTTGAACAAAAAATTTAGTCAATTTTCAAAATCAGTAATATGACCGGAATAACTTTATCTGATGAAATTAAGCGAAAGCTTCCTTCATTAGTGCTTGGAATAATAGAGTCAGATGTATTAACAAAAGAAAACGATGTTGATTTACTGGAAGAAATGCAAATGCTTTCTAAAACGTTTAAAACAAACCTTTCGGAAGTCAGTAACCATCCCGCTATTAATGCTGCCCGGATGGCATACAAACATTGTGGAAAAGATCCGGCCAGATACCGGCTTTCAGCCGAAGCATTGATGAGAAGGTCGATAAAGGGATTCGATCTCCCTCAGGTGAATAATGTGGTGGATCTTGTAAATCTTATTTCTCTGCAAACCGGAATGTCAATAGGAGGGTATGATGCTGAAAAAATTGATGGCAATATTGTCATGGATATTGGAATTAAAGAAGATATCTATTACGCGATAGGAAGAGGTTTATTTAACATTGAAAATCTGCCAGTATTGCGCGATAGGATTTCAGCATTCGGCAGTCCTACCAGTGATTCAGAAAGGACAAGCGTTACATTGAATACCCGGAAATTTGTGATGATTATATTTGGATTTTCAGGAGAAATAGAGACAGAACAAACAATAAATTTATCCGTGAATTTGCTTAAAAAGTATGCAATGTCAAAAGAAATAAAAACTGTAATAGTGAAATAATAGCGATTGACAAATTCTGTTGAATAAGAAAGTTCCTGATGATTATCTGTTTTTTCTGGGTTTCCAGAATAAAGGAGCGCATTTGATCATTTTATTAATTAAAAAATAAAAGCCTATTTTTGAGGATCAAAATTTAACTAATTCAAATTTCAATGAAGTATATTTCAAAGTTTCTAATGTGGTTGTTGGGCTGGAAGGCTATTGGAGGTATCGCTCCGGATAAAAAATGTATCATTTTAGGAGTTCCGCACACTTCTCTTTGGGATTTTTTCATTGCCTGGATATATTACAGCTCAGTTGGGGGAAAGGCTCATATCATGGTCAAAAAGAAATTCTTTTTCTGGCCAGCCTGTTACTTAATGAACTATATGGGAGCTATTCCCGTAGAAGACTCTAAAGGGGCAAACCTGATTCGACAAATGGTTACAGAATTTGGCAAGCGTGATTTGTTGCATCTGGCCATTGCTCCTGAGGCAACAAGAAAACCTACTGCCAGATGGAAAGGCGGTTTTCATGCCATTGCAAAAGCTGCAAATGTTCCCGTTTACCTCGGGTTTTTTGATTGGGGTAAAAAGGAAGTGGGATTTAAAGATAAAATAGAACTCACGGACGATCTTACTGCTGATCTGAAAAGAATAAGACAGTGGTACAAAGATAAAGGTGTAGTTGGAAAGCATCCTGAAAAATTCATTTGTGGCGATGACCTGGTTTAATATACTGTAAAATGGAAACAAAGGATAAAATAAGAATTTCATTGGCCCAGATAAATATTTTCTGGGAAGATCCCCGAAAAAACAGGGATTATCTTGAATGGCTGATCAAGTGTCAACACAAACCCAGTGATCTGATTATTTTTCCGGAGACTTTTACTTCCGGTTTTTCTATGAAAGCCCATGAGCTGGCTGAAGGTATGGATGGACCCAGTGTAATATGGATGCAGCAGATGGCTCAAGAAAGCAACACGGCAATTTGTGGAAGCCTGATTATTAAAGAATCTGGTCAATACTTTAACCGTTTCGTTTTTGTAAAGCCTGACGGCGAGGTTGCCTCTTACGATAAAAGGCATCTCTTTACAATGGGGGGCGAAAAAGATGTATTTACACCCGGTCATTCAAGATTAATAATAAATTATCTCGGTTGGAGAATCGGGCTTTACGTTTGTTATGATCTTCGGTTCCCGGTGTGGTGTCGGAACTATAATGATACAGATCTGATGCTTTTCACTGCCAATTGGCCAATGACCCGAAACTTTGTCTGGAATACCCTGTTAAAAGCAAGAGCCATTGAAAACCAGGTTTACGTTGCAGGCATAAACCGCATTGGAGGAGATGGAAACGGGATAAAATACATTGGCGAGACGCAGCTTATTGATCCCAAAGGTAAGGTAGTCCTTAATCCAACTTTTCAGTCAGATGGTTTATTGACAGGAGAAATATCGCTGAGCGAATTATTAGAGTTCAGAAAGAAATTTCCGGTCATTGAAGATGCAGATCGTTTTGAAATACTGGATTAAAGATCTGCGTTATCCCAGTGAACGACCTGTTCTATAGGTTTACGCCTTTTCTCGGGGGCAATATCATTGACGGGATATCCCAATGCGACAAATGCAATAGGCTCCAGATTCTCAGGGAGATTGAAGATTTTACAACATTTATCGAAATCAAAATTGCATATCCAGCAGGTTCCAAGATTCTGTTCTGTGGCAGCCAGCATCATGTGGTCGATGGCAATGGCAACATCAACATCGGTGTAATCTTTTCCGTCTGATTTTCGGTGCCATCCGAGATTATGATCCCCGAGAGCCATGATCATGACAGGCGCTGTCTTGATCCATTCTCTGGGGTAGATATCATGAATGAGCTTCAGTTTCTCAGGATCTGTAAAAACCACAAAATTCCAGGGCTGAAAATTAACGGCTGAGGGGGCAAGTCTCGCTGCCTCCAGGATGTATAGAAGTTTTTCCTTATCAACAGGCTTATTTTCATAATCCCGGACCGAGTATCTTTTTGAAGCCAGCTCCAGAAAATTCATAATGAAATCTATTTGTAGTTCTAAGCAAATTTACAAAGAATAAGATATTAACAGTATAAAAATAGGATATTTATATTCAGGGATTTTCCCAATACAAGTCCTGATGGTTCAATAAAGATATGTTCAGATCTACGGTGATTTCAACGATTATCAATCAGAAGAGTTCTTTTGAATCAAAATGGTTCCAATCAAATAAATCCTATAGGAATTATAAATATTAATATTTTATTAAACCTTATTGTCTGATTTTACAATATATTAACATTTAAAATTTGGAAGAAGCCTTATCCGGAGTTACATTTGCATTAGTTTTTTTTCATAGGTTTAGTTAGGTTAGTTAGGTTGTTTTAGTAAAAGGATGGATCCGCCCGGATCTGTCCTTTTCATTTATATAAAAATGCGAATTTGCACGAATTCATGGTTCCAAAAGTTTCAAAGTTCCATAGTTTCAAAAATCCCTAATCTCTAACCCCTGAAACTTTGAAACTTTGGAACATTGGAACCCCTGAAACCTTACTCGTTAAGCCTAAAGCCTAAAGCCTAAAGCCTTATAGGTACAGATCCCTTACTCCGCTTACAATCTCCTCGTACTGCTGATGAAATTTCTTTAATTGAGCGGGTCTTCTAAGAAAATATTCCTGGGATTCGATTTCGTCAATTTCCTGTTGGATCAAAGGCTCTCCGATTTCCCGTGTTTCTTTGGAGGCATAATCGCTGAGATATTCCCGAAAGGTGAGGACTGCATTTAATTTGCAGAATTTGCCTTCTTCGCAATGGCTCAACAATCCCATAATTGTTTTACCTGTTCTTCCGCAACGATATCCTGCAGTACAGAAGGATGAGATAAATCCCATCTGGGCCATTTCACGGATTACATCATCAAGGTCTCTAGGATCACCAATGGTAAATTGTTTTTTATCCAGGTCTGTTTCGGTTTTTTGGTCACTATAGGCTCCTATTCCGATTCGTGTTGAGGCATCGGTCTGGGTACAGCCCAGCTTTATTATTTCCCTTTTGATGTCGGCTTTTTCGCGAGCTGTCACGATCATTCCCGCTGTTGGAACAGAAAGACGCAGAACGGCCACCAATTTTTTGAAATCATCATCCGATACTTTATAGGCTGAATTGGAACTCAACCAGGAGCCTGAGGCCGGAGTCAGCCGGGGGAAAGAGATGGTATGGGGCCCGACCCCGAACTGCCGTTCCAAATCAAGCGCATGATGCAGCAGACCCATCACTTCGAAACGCCAGTCGTAGAGTCCAAATAAAGCCCCTATGGCCACATCATCGATTCCTGCTTCCATGGCCCTGTGCAACGAATAAAGTCTCCACCGATAATCTCCTTTAACGGTATTTGCCGGATGGACAGTAGCGTAAGTATTATGATGGTATGTTTCCTGGAATACCTGGTAAGTTCCAATACCTGCTTTCTTAAGAATTCTCAGTTTCGCAATATCCATTGGGGCAGCGTTGATGTTTACCCTTCTGATTCTTGAAGGTTTCCCGGATATTGGAGCCGGTTCAGTGACACTGTAAACTGATTTTACCGCTTCTGAAATATAATCAATGTCTGTCAGGGGATGTTCTCCGAAAACAAGTACAAGACGTTTGTGGCCTTCATTCAAAACGGAACTGGTTTCCCTTTTTATCTCATCAAAAGTGAGGATTCTTCTTTTCTCAAGTCGATTGTCTGCGCGAAATCCACAATAAGCACAGTTGTTGACACAGTAATTGGCACAATATAGAGGTGCAAAAAAGACAATCCGGTTATCGTAAACTTTTTTCTTTACACGAAGGGCTGTATCAAAAATTTCCTCCCATAATTCCGGTGATTCGACATTGAGGAGCGCGGCTGTCTCTTTAGGGGCAAGAATATGGATTGAAAGTGATTTCTGAAGGATATCCCGGATTTGTGAAGCAGGGGCATTTTTGTTCTGCAAAAGGGTATGGGCTATAGCTGCGTCGTCAATAAAATCTTTCCCGTTCAGGAGATATCTGTCAATTTCTTCCTGAATCCTGACCTTTTTTACCCATGAAGCGACAGCGTCTGTATTCATGACTATGAGATTAGAAAGCAATGTAAAGTTAACATTTATAATGAATTTTGCAAATGGAATAATGAATTGTCAGAGAATAAAACAAATGATCGGGATTTAGTAATCACCTTTTCCTATTCAAGAACTCAGCTATTTTATGTATATTCGGGCTTTAATATAAATGAGACAACCTAATCCATGCTTCGGGTAGAACATTACATTCCGGATAAAGTCAACTGGCTGATCCGTCAGTTCGAAACATTTGAATTTACCGAACCCTTTTGGGGAGAAAAGTATGTTCCCCGCCCCGACGTTTGCATTATTTTTCATTTCAAGGATACTCCTATTATCGAGGAAAATCCGCCCATCCGGCTTGGCCCTTTTTTTGCAGCTCCCATTATTTCACGGTCATTAATTTTAAGCTGTCACGGAGAAATGGAAACATTGGTTGTAGCTTGTAAACCAACAGTGCTCTCCCGTATTTTCAAACTTGATTTATCCCCGGTATGGGAACATGGTATAGAATTGCCCCATAAATTTTTTCACCCGTTATGGCAGGTTATGTTATCGTTGAAGACCGTTGAGGAAAGAATTGATTGTTTCAATAGATTTGTAGGAAAGATTCAAAATACGCACTATTGTCCTGACGAAGAAGACCAGCTTTATGATAAGATTCTCAAAAATGGTACAATGATGTTGCTAAAAGACATTATTCAGGATTGTGGTGCCAGTCCGCGGACTTTGGAACGAAATTTTATGAAGCGTACCGGAGTTAGCCCAAAAAGATTAATGAGGATTGTCAGGATAGATTATCTGTGGACGAAAATTAAAGATGAGAATGCTATAGATTATCAGGGGTTGGTTTTTGATGGGAACTATTTCGACCAGTCTCATTTCATCAATGACTTTAAAACCGTTATCGGTGAAACACCAAGTTATTTTTTCAAAAGAAATCTGCGTGTTGTGAAAATGTTTTCAGGCAGAGAAGACAGTTGCGTATAATTTGTCGTTTTTTTCCAATTAGACATTTTTTTACCTCCCTAAATTTGCAATTGACTATAATTAATCAATTGCAAACAGCAACCTTTTTTAAAAACCGTTTATTATGAATAGGATAATAGTTGTAGTATCTTTTTTTGTGTTGATGGGTATGCAGGTTAATGCCCAGTCGTGGCTTCAAAGAACGAGCAATCTGGTAAAAGAAAAAGTTAAGGACCGGATCGATAATAAAACCGAGGAGGCTATTGACAAAGGGTTGGATAAAACCGAGGATGGAGTAAAGAAATCAGCGAAAAGAGGAAAGAATACATCAGGATCCTCCCAAAAAGCTGAATCAACCGAACAAACAACATCTTCCGAACAGGCAGCAACGGATGATTCTCAGATCGAAAATTCCAAATCATCCAAACAGAAATTTGTCGCTACAACGCAATATGATTTCGTCCCGGGAGACAAAGTGCTCTATTTTGAAGATTTTTCCCAGGATGCTATTGGTGATTTTCCTGCCTTATGGACAACCAATGGAGGAGGGGAAGTAAAAACCCTGAATATTGCTCCCGGCAATTGGTTTAATATGAATAAGGAAAGTAGTTTTTACTGTTATACCAAAACAATTGCTTTTCCACAGAATTTTATTATGGAATTTGACTTTATCCCGGATGATAATTTTCAGGGTGAAATAGTACTTTGCCTGTACGAAGAAAAAGAAAAGAAAGAAATGAATGACGATCTTTATCCTGGAGTGAAAGGGTTGCAGATATTTATGAATGAGGGCAGTTGGGGTTCAAAGGGTTATTATAATAGTGAAGGAAATGATTCGCCCTGGCTCGAAGCACATTCAACAACCAATCCTCCGGAAACGGACAAGGTAAACCATATAATTATTTGGGGGCAAGACCGAAGACTGAGAATCTACCACAAAGGAGCAAAAGTGCTTGATTCGCCTACAAATATCTACGCAGGTGCAAAATTCAATAGAATTCGTTTCGACAGTTATAACTCTCAATGTCGGCCTTATATAACCAACCTGAAAGTTACCACGGCGACACCTGATACGCGAAGCAAACTGATTACCGAAGGGAAACTGGTTAGTTATGGAATTTACTTTGATGTAAATAAAGATGTTGTAAAATCAGAATCATTTGGAACACTCAGCGATATTGCAAAAACATTAAAAGAAAATCCAACCGTAAAAATTAAAATTATTGGGCATACCGATAGTGATGGGGATGATGCCAAAAACCTTGATTTGTCAAAACGTCGGGCAGCTTCTGTAAAGAATGCACTATCCACTGAATTCGGAATTGATGGTAACCGCATCCAAACCGATGGGAAAGGGGAGTCGGAGCCTATTTCTGCCAATACCTCTACTGAAGGTAAAGCGAAAAACCGTAGGGTGGAATTTATAAAAATTTAGTAATCATTATGGTGGAATAATCATTTTGCGTGATAAGATAGACCCTTATTTGAATTATCTTCAGCAAAATGCGTGTTCCACCTGATTAACAACTTAAATCAAATACTTATGAAAATTACTCAACTGGGCATTTTGCTTTTCCTGCCCTTTTTGATACACCCAACGGTAAAAGCACAGACGACACCCGAGGCTTTTCTGGCTCAACTTCCTCCTGTACCCAATGTTGCCTGCACTGCTGACTCATCGGTGGTAAACCATTTTACAAACCGTATTTACGAAGTTAAATCCGCCTTGCAACAAGTAATAGACCGTATACACGCCGAAGTTCAGGCAAATGAGGAAAAATTAAAAGATAAGGCTCTATCGAATGCCGTCCGCCAATCGGGATTGAGCAAAAAGGAAATGGAACAGCTTCAGCAGGAAAACGTCACCGAAGAGCATGCCCTCAAGGCTGCCAATAAAGTTATCGGCAAACAGTATAACCTCTCTTTGCAGGAACTTGAGAAAGTTGGAGAAATGAGCGATGCCGATCAGGAGAAATGGGCTCAAAATTATGCCAACAGCAGGATGCAACAAGCGAAACAGAACCCCCAGGCAACGGCAAAGAAACAGGATAAAAGTGCCAGATTATTTGATTTAGCCAAAGAACAAAAAGCCATTGGTGAACGGATTACGGATAAAATGACAAAGGTTGACAAGCTATTTAAAAACATTGAACAACAGGACACCATTGAAACACGCAAGTTGAATGAGAAAATCCCACCTTTAGAGAAACAACTTTGCTCCGGAATATGCTCGCCTGCCGAGATTGCGAGGTCTCGGGCTGCTGAAAAACAAATTTATAATCTAAAACTCCAGTATTGCGAAAAAATGTCGCCATCGCAAATTGATGCCATTTCGCAATACCTAACCTCTGTCAAAACACTCTTCCCTGATTATAGAAGGCTCACAGAGGTGCAGAATGAAATAGTCAGGCTGCAATTTGGAGAAATAACTCCTGAGGACCTGAGCTGTTACAAAGCCGTTGATGAATATGCCAATATCTTATTAGGCACTTACAAATATTGGATTGGGAAGTTTGACAAATAGGATAAGAAGAGGTAGCGTGAGCTATATATCGTAAATTCTACGTTCCCTATATTCCCTATAATTAAACCCCAAAATATCCGGGCTTATTAAATAATTCTTTTAAGAAAAATAACACTTACTATGTATGCGTAAATCATCATTACTCTTTCTCGGATTACTGTTCGCTTTCTCAGGGGGTGCACAGCCGAATAAAACCAGGATTACTGTTTCGTTGCCCGAGGGTTGGACAAAAGTGGCAGGTTCAGTTCTTGAACATCAATACCTGAAAAACGGGGCTTCGTTTATGATTAAAGAAGAGACCGCGTTAAACGGGAAAAGTATGGAAGATGCTATCCCAGTGGTAAAACAGCAAATGACGAAATTTTTCAAAGAGATTGAATTTGCTCCTGTTGAGCGAATGAAAATTGACGGCCGTGATGCGCGAAGCGTGACTTTTATCTATTCCGTAAAAGTCGGAAACACTGCTCTGAAAATGAAGATGCAAAGCATTTATGTGATGGTGGGCGGTAAATGTCAGAACGTATCCTTTGGCAGCCTTGCCGATAAGTTTAGTGCAATTACAGGTGAAATACAGCAGATTCTGAGAGGGATTAGATTTAGCTGAGTAATATTTCAATAGATGGGAACCCGGTTTTCAATATTTAAAACAATACTTGTGTCCATTGTTTTTTTTGCCACAGAAAATGTCACGGGGCAACAAACATTTTCAGACGAAGTAATCGACGGAATGATGCCTTATACAAAAGGGGTGGTAAAAAAGCAAGTGGTTTTTAATAACCCGTTCGGGTTGAAATTTTCAGAAAAAACGGTAGCTGACTGTAAAAAATCGGCACAAACAATTGTGTCGATACTTTCGCAATGGGCAAAACTTCTTCCTCCCAAAGGTTTTGAAGCCAGATTTAATACGATTATCAATGTATTACCCGACGACTCGTTTGACGATCCCGAGGACGACCCGTCTCCGAAAACATCTGCAACGATAGAGCTTTATTTTGCCCCGTACCTCTGGTCAAATGAAATGGGAAAATATCCTGATTATGAGTTTGCGACCAAAGTTACAATTTATGTCAATTATCTGTCGGGCTATCTTCCGGGAAGTTCTATTGCCAAAAACATCTATGTCTGTCCGCTTAAAACGGCCGATTTTTATGGAGCTTCCATTTATCAGACAAACCGACAGGAAATAACCATTTTTTCAAAAAGCGGTGTTCCGCTGTTTCTGCCGGTTTCGCAGGAAGAGTTTCTAAAGGAACAAATAAAGGATGCGCAAAAGAAATCCTCGCCAGCTCCACAAAAAGAAGATATGAGAAAGCAGATTGAAAGCACTTACCAGTCTCTGCTCAAATTAAACAAAGAAGAAGCTGAAGAATTCAAAAAGGAATCTTTGAAGGGACTTGATGAAATGGGGACAGTCAAAAGTATAGACATGGCGGGGATGCTGAAAAAGGAACTGCAATCTATGTCATCGACAGAGCGTAAACGACAGGGAGTTTATTCCCTGGGAGCTTTGGAGAAATATAATAATGCCTCGGGACTATGTCCCAAAAGTGGCCTGGACGACGGGGACCCGTTGGTGAAAATTAATCCCGAACTATTAGGTACGTCCGGTTCGGGCGATATCAGGTTGTTGGTAATTGGATGGGAAAAGTTACGGATGGAGGATGGTAGTTACGACAAGCCTCGCTTTTTCAAGGGAAAAGAAAAATATGACAATCTCCATATATGGAATATGGGACAATTATACCTCCAAAAGGAAATCTGGCAGAAAGTTTTTAGCCTGGTGCCCCAATAAATATACTGGCCAATAGAGTATAATCTTATAGCGAATGGTTGATACAATGTGTTCATTATAACTTTTTAAACATGAAAAAAATTGCCGCCTTTCTCGTTATTACCTGTACCGTTTGTGTGAACTTACTTCAAGCCCAAAAGTTCGAAAGGCTTCACGGTGTTACGAAATATGATTACTCCGTAAAAGCTGAATTGGAACTGGAATATACCTCCAAAATGTTTTTCCCTGACAGGAATGAACGACTTCAGCAAAAATATCGTCTGAAAGCCCCATTTTTCATACAATATAACCTCAACGATTTAAAGTTCTTCAGGGCAGAGCCCAAAGAGTTTATTGGGTATGAAGATAATTTTCTAAGCAGTAATTACACCTTTTCAGATTCGAAAAACCAGAATGAAACCTCTGCTGGAATGATGCAGGTGGCAGATCTTTTCCAAAAATCGGAAAGTCCGGCTGAAACAACCGAACAAAAATTGAACGGAGAAATCGGGATGTCGCCGGACATAAATTTTTCGCTTCTGGGATTATCAAAGCAGCTGAAATCAGGTAATAAACCACAATTTACACTTTTTATATCGGCCTCACCCTGCCCTAATTGTGAACAAAAAGTAAGAGGTGCTGCCAAATACACTTCATCGGATGGCAATTCTCTTTCGGTTAACGAGGGCCTTACACTGGACGTGAATTTGCATTCGCTTGGTTTGTCTTATGGAACTGATCTAACCAAAGCGTTCATTGAGCATAATCTTGTGGAAGCTGATAAAAAGGAAAAAGATAGATTTGAAGATGGTTTTAAAATAGAATATTACAAAAGCCTTCCCAAGATAGAAGCCATACCCTTGATTGATTTCCTGATCGTTCCTAAAGGAACCTACGAAATTCCTTTGGAAGGTTACATTAATACTTCAACCGACATCCCTGAAACCACCCATTTCAAGGGGAAACTAAAAATTTATGGCGATAAGCTTTATCGGCACTGGGCTGGTGAATAAATCAATTATGGTGACAATAATATGAACCGGATAGTTATTATCTTAATAGGATTACTGTTTTCTGCAATCTTATCACAGGCTCAGATATCCCCTGAAATTTCACGAATAATGAAAAAACTTCAATCGGGGGTAGAATTGACCGAGGCAGAAGAAAACAAATTGGAAGAATACGGGAAAGAGATGGAGAAAAAGTACGCTAACGGTGCTAAGATTACCCAAAATGCAGGAAAAACATCTGTTGCAATCGTAAAAAAAACAGCAGCTCCCCAAAATAGAATTCCAACGACTATACCTGTTCTTAACACTGAAAGTTACATTAAGCTTGCCAGTTTGCTGATGCAGAGTTATGGTCCCAAGTCTGGCATCCTACCCAGGCTGAATGCTTTACTTGCCCAAACGAACAAAACTACCAATGGAGCTGATTACGGAGCATTGTTTATGATGAAAGGCGCCGGTTCTGCAAGTATTTATACATGTGCATGGAGTGCCGTCAAAAATCCAACCGATGTATTAACTGCTAATAATCTTGCTGTTTCGCTCAAAAACCAAGGAGAATATCTGAAGGCAATGCAAGTGTTGAAATACGCGGATAAAATCAGACCGGGTGTCGGTTTGATTCTATCCAATATGGGGTGGATCTATTACGATACAGGGGATTATGGCAGTGCAAAAAAAGTATTTGAAGACGCTCTGAAAATTGCTCCCGGGATGACCTCCCCTTGTTTGGGATTGGGAATAATTGCTCAAAGCGAAGGAAACAGTCTGAAAGCGAAGGAATATCTGCGAAAAGCACTGAAAAGCAGGTATTCAATTGCCGGTGTCAGGGCATACAAGAAAGTGCAGGAAACCACCACCGATAACCAAACAAATAACAGACCGCTTTCTGACGAAAAGGAGAACACCGGAAATTATCATACCCCGGAAATACCGGTCTATGAACATCCTCAAAAAATGGCTCCTCAAAAACAGGTAATTCAAAGCTATGTTGAAAAAATCAATTTGCGGCTGGATCGGGTAACTGAAAAAATGCAGTCATTATCCGAACTTATAAGGAAACAACAGGAAAGAGCAGTGCAGGATCCGGATAATTCGATAATTTACAATCGCGATTTTGCCAAAGAGATAATGATGCTTGAAGATGTCGACATGCTGCTTTTCGGAGAGAATAGTAATTACGGCAGTTCAGTTAAAAAATCATCGGAATTCACTGAGAATGCTCAGCGATTGCTGGATCAAAACAGCAATTTGTCGTCTTCTTATCTGGAGGCAATAACCAGATTGGATGAAAAATTAGCTCCACTTTACGAAAAAATGGTTGCCTGCAAGGGGGATGAGGGTTGTACGAAAGCAGTACAAAAGGAAATTGAGCCTCTTGAAACCGAAAAAAAACAAATCAATTATAAGTTGTGTAAGTCAGGCAAGCAGCAAATGGATATCTTGCTTTCCGGTGGTTGCAAATCTTTGTCATTATTACAAGCCCAATTGAAAGAAACTATTCCTGATTATTACGCATTTACAGATCCGATCCTTAAAAAAATTTATACTCCGGCTTTGAATGAGTTTTACAACCTGCGTCGGGAAGCGAAAGTTTTATCGGTACAACAAGCCCTTGCATCCAGGGCTTTGGGCCTGGCAAATGACGCTGAGAAATATTATGAATTGAAGTGTATTGAACCCGAGCCTCCGGCCCAGCCTGAACCGGAGATAGAAGATGCGGCAGCCCCCAAAAGAAAGCCGGAAGAATGTCCTTTGGGAGATGGAATAAACGCCGGTTTTGGCACATTCGCTTTTGAACTGACATGTACGCATGTAAAAGTCTCAGGAGGTGAAGGGGTCTTGGTTTCAGTGAAAAAGGATTTTGTGAAGCACGAAACCACATTGTGGGCCGGTGTGGGAGCAAAAGTTGAATACGGACATGGGAACCTCACAGGAGAAGCTTCTATTGGAGTAGGAGTCTCTTTAGGACGCAACTCGACCGATATAGAATTCACAAGCAGTGTAAAAGCAGGTCTGGGAGGATTAATGGAAACAGAAATCAGCGGACGCATTGCTATGGACAGCGGTGCTGAAATCGATATGGAGACAAGTTTTCTCCCTTGATAAAAACGATTTCGACGATAATATGATGAGGTGGAGAACGCACAAGCAGGGTAGAATTTACTTTCCGATGCAAAATGTGAAGATAATATTCTAATACTCTGAATACAAACAACATACAAGAATTTTTCAAATTGTTGGTGACAATGTAGTGTCACCCGTTTTTCGAAGACATTCAAGCATGAGAAAACGGGTTTTTTCATTAACTTTTGTTGACATTGGAAACTATCATCTTTCTTTCTTTTTTTCGTTTTAAGTTGAAAATTGAAGGCATGTTATGCAAACTGAAAAAGAGAAGGATTCCCGCTATGGATGTTAAGAGTTTTCTCTTCTGATACTCGGTTATTATTATCTTGTTTTCTCTTATTCGTCATTTTGCAACAACTATCAACAAAATTAACCTAAATCATAGCAATATGCAAACTTTAGTTCTTTACTTTATTAGATTGGCTATTATAAAGTGGACTAAAGTTGAATTATACCATTTGTAATAAGCTTGAATCTATATGCTTTTATCTTACCCTGAGCTCTATTGATTTTCCCTTTTATAGTCTTAAATCATCGATTACAGCTTTGGCCTATTAATTATTTGGTTGCAAAGGTAGTAGTTACTTGCTGATTCACTCAAGATCATGTAATACCTATTTCGTCATAAATCTCCACTCTAATAGAGTTGTATTTATGATGAAAATCTTGGTGAATGCAAGTAACACCTTTAGTAGCAACAAAATATTTAACTGGCCCAAGTAGTATTCAAACGAAAGGGATAAAAAACATTTTGTATTATGGCTAATTATAAGAGACAAGAAAAAGCTCCTAAGATTCGAATGACACGTGCGCGTTACGATAGTGAATTTTTTTGTGAGAGCGTAAACAGGTTAATGGATTTGTTTGATACACTTGAAGAGTATGGTGGCGTATTATCTTTTCTTACCAAGTTTGAGAAGATTATTGAAATTTACCAAACGCGTGAGTATTATACTGTTCAAGAAGTCGCTGATATCTTACATTTTAGTAAGGGCGGAGTATATAAATTATTGGAGGAACATGAATTATCCTATTATAAACCTGGTGGAAAGCATTGTTTTATTAGTCGTCGTGATCTTAATGCCTGGATGGACAAGAGTAAAATCAAATCGGATTATGAAATAGAAGGAGAAGTCAGATTGAAGCTATTTGAACTGGCAAAAGCACGCAAGCAAAAAGTATTGGATAAACTACGAAGAAGGAAGTAGAATATTTTTTCAAGGTAGATAGGTAGACACATAAATATGTCTACTTATCTCTTTAGTTTAGTATCTGTATATAGAGAAAGGTATGTAAAGTAAAGTGGAAACCAATCTTAATTTTGCTGCCGAAAAAAGAGAGAGTTCACCCATTTATAAAGCATAAGTAAACCCTTCTAGCAACGCTTCGCAACAACCTTTTATATTTTTCTTTTCGCCAGCAATAACACTTTTAGAACATCGTGATAGGCGCTTTTAGACCTATGCAGGGCATCGCAATCCTATTGCTTCATTTCTGTTTTCCGGGCTTGATGAAATTCTGGATGCAAAGGTACATGTTCAGCTCTCGTTCACGAAAGTTCAAGCCTAACGGTTACTAGTAGAAATCTCCACCCTGTGGGTCGTATTTTGACAGTAAAACTTGCATGACGGCACAGAACACCTTTGATGGCACCATAATTTTAATTAATCCCTGAAAGAAGATGATTCAAAGAAAGGGATAAAAAACTTTTTAGTTATGGACTATACAAGAAAATTCGTGAGCTGGGATGTACCGGAATTGGATACTCTAAAGGATAGCAGAGCCTATCAACTTCGCCAACGATTGAATGACGGAGGTAAGCTCAACCGAAGTGAAAAGAATTGGCTTACGCAAGCCATGCATAGCAATACTTATGGCAGACGTTGTGTAAGTGTTATGGGATGGATGTTTGACTTTTCTGACGTGGCACATCTGTATTGGGTGAGACAAGCAGGACAAATAGCAGAGTATTATGCTATGGACAAGACATCCCTGAAAACAATCTTATTCGGTAAGGTGGACAAAATTGTAGAACTTATATAAATCTGTTAAGTGATGGCTAATTATTGCACAAACCTATTCTTTGCAAGTACTGAAAACGAGCAAGATTTGAATATGATCGAGAAATATCTCGATGAGCATTTTGAAACCTATCTTGAAGTGTACGAGGATACCTTGGATGGTGAATTTACTTCATGATGGACTTTTCCATGTGAAAGCATTGATGAAATGATGAAGAAAATCCAGGAGCCTAATAAACTATATATCAGAATTCTTAGCCATGAACTTCAGTGCGAGTATGTATCCTTTCGCACCTTTAGTCAAGGTAAATGGAATATTCACTACTAAATACAGGCAACTATGTATAACGAAGAAGAAACCAGCGATGTAGTAGGAATGCGTTGCACGCTGAAAGAGAGTTACAGAGGATATAGCGAAGGAGAAATCATAGGGGATTATGGTTGCCGGTTATTAGTTAAAATTTCAAGTGGTGCCGAGATATTGGTATATCGGGACGAAATAATTCTCAAATAGTGAAAAGATAGCCCATTTGGTGCAAATGACTATCAGATGGATACTTTTTTCTTCTCGCCAGCAAATAAACCTCAATAAGAACGAATAAAAAAGAGATATGGATGTATTATATTCAGCAGATTTACGTCTGCAAAGCGACAGAGAACTTGTATCTTGCGTATCAGAAAAGATGGCAGATGACTATGCAGGTGGACTTTCTTTTATGGATTTCATCAATAAGCTAAGCCCTGCAAAGAAAAAGTTTGCCAATAGTATAGTAGAACTCTATAAACGCAGTCTCAAGGATAAGGATGAAGCAAAGTCTATTACTAGCTCTAGCATGATTTACCAAATGATGCGACCTCACTTGACCGGAGTAGAAGCTGAAGAGTTTTGGGTAATATTTATGAATACGGCAGCAAAGCCTATCAAAGCGCAACAATTTTCGAAAGGTGGAATTAGCTCCACTGTAGTGGACGTAAGACTCATATTGAAAACGGCAGTCCTTTGCAATGCTACAGTTATGGCTCTTGTCCATTGCCATCCCAGTGGTAATACCAAACCTTCAATGCATGATGATAAAATTACAGATAAAATAAAGAAGGCGGCTGAAACTTTTGATATAAAGTTGATTGATCATGTCATCTTCGCAGATTCAGATTACTACTCCTATAGTGACAGTGGACGTCTATGATAATAAGAAACGGATACCTTGGCATACGATTTGTAACCAGGGTATCCAATACAAAGCACATTTTTAAAACCTCAATAATATGAACAAGACATTTTTTATTGCCATTAATTATTTCATTCATGATGGCTTCAACAGCGTTACTAACTTCTTGCAGCAGTGATGATACCATTGAGGAAATAGTTCAGGATAACTCCTCATGGGTTGAGCCATATAGCACTATGGGCTCTACCATGGAACAGGTTAAAAACTACATGGCAAGCAACATGAAGGACTATTCACTCAAGAATTCACAGGCGAATATGCTGACATATTCAAAGAGTGCTGGCATGTGTGGCATTCTATATTGCTTTTCACCGGTAACCGGCGAACTCTATTCCGTTATAGATACCGAATTGATTTCAAAGAAGAGCGACATCATGAAAACTTTGAAAGAGCATTATTCTTATCTTGATGATCCGGAAACAGGGCTCACTTATTATTACAACGGTAACAAATCACTTGCTATCATCATCACAGAGTACGATAATACTTATTGCAATGTGACCTATACTAAAGTAACTCAGTAACATTAGGTCTTAAACAAGCAGGGCCATCATAGTTGTATAAATCTCTATGATGGCTATTTTTATCCTGACGTTCATTCCTTTTGTACTAGCAGACTGCGTTTAAGTCTGTATTCCTACCCAGTTATACAATCTATATTAACGTGAGTTCGACGAATTTAAAATTAAGGTCAATTGCATTGATACTTCTCTAATTATATTAATTGACGGTTTCTTTGGGAAGCAGCAATATACAGCCAGTCTGGACAGGAGATCGACAATAAAATTGTCGAAGTATCTTGCATAATATGCTCAATCTGCGTGATGTTCTTCAACTCGTTATTGATGGGCTCTATGAGTGTCCTTTTACTGACCAATACCCTGTCGGACACACTCCTAAGTTAGACTTTCATATTTGCTTTAGGTTGGTAATGAGTTTTATTCCATCGACAAAGAGTTCTTCAAAAGGTCGCTTGCTGATATAGCCCTTGTCCAAAAAAACTTACAATACATAAACTCAATGAAGGACATGTACTCTAATTATTGGCACTAGTCCACGTTCGCAAGAATAATTATGAAATTAAGTAATTCGCCTTTCTCGTTGCAGATGAGGTGATGTCTGAATCCGAAGAACAAGCCGATGGAGCACTTCCCATGTTGGACTATACCCTTGAACACCTTATGGATATGGGTCCGTTGTTTTTACATATCCGCAGAGTGTACTATCCATGAAGGACACCTCTGTGCATTTCCCCATGAGTAGTTTTTTTGATAAACAAGGGCAAATGGATAGAACCTCTTTTGCCAACTTTACGAAACGGTTATATGAAATCACTTTGGGGAACAGGTGTCGAAGATATTTGCTAACTTCATCCAAATAGGAATGTTTAAGACAGCGATACCCCGAATTATGGAAAAGGATGAGAATCATCATTACTTCTGTCTTTGAAAGTGTGGATTTGCGATGGTATATGCGTTTGGCATGACGTGGGAGAGTATTTTTCTCAACCATTGCATCATAAAACTTGTAGAAATCATCTGCTATACAAAAAATATCTGTAACTTTGCTTCCGGTGATTATAGCGATTTTTGTTTGTAATTCTTTGTATTTTGACACTATGAAGTTGTAATAGATTTTACTAATTGTCAAATCCACAGATAATTACAATCTATTAAGCTAACGTTAAGTTATGAGAAATTCCTAGTAGTATATGGATAGGAACCGTTTAACATATAGGAAGACAACGTTTGACATACCATCAAACCGTAATCTCTGGCTGACATTGGGTCAGTATGACGCACTGGTCGAGTACCAAGAGGTGGCCAGTAGATATTATCTTGGCACTTTCGATGCCAAGAAGGAGTCTTTCGATGCCTTTCTTAGCCGCACTTCTACTGCTACTGGGGTGAGGTTGAATAGCATTAGTCTTGCGGACTTCAGGGAGAAACAATATCAGGGTTATCTTGTGTTCCCGAATGCGAGTTTCGATGATTTTATTATGGATTTCGTTGAGGAGGTGAGGTTCTTAATAGACCCTGCTTTTAAATTAAGCAAAATAGATGGTTCAAAGCTTGATAAGCTTTTGGACGCACTTACGAAAAAAGGGATTAGCCCTTCGATTGAGAAGTTTAAGAAAGACCTGTATGACTATTACAGATTTTTGCGTAATGACGTGGCTCATTGCTTGAATCAAGACTACAAGACAGAATACGAAGCTCTAGACAAGAGAGTTATTGCTGCTTTTTACACTACTCTCAACGGACCAAATGAAAAAGCACAGTTGTTGTTTGACGACTTTATTCTATGCACAGCAAATATTAAAAATATAGCAGACCTTTTGACGGTTAGCCTATTGCCTTACATTGATTGGGAGCAGTTAGTGCTTAGTAACAAAGACAAACTGATTCCCCGATATGTAAGATTCCTTCACGAAGGCAGGATAAAAAGACTTCATACCTATGTGTCAAACTGTGTAAGAAACCTTTATGGATATACTCTTGATGAATTGACGATAGACAATATAATCGGCTCATTAGAATAGTGGTAGTTCATCCCCCTTCAGGATAGGCACAGAATCGTGGCTATGCTGAAGGGGAAGGCAGAAGTTCGAATCTTCTATGAGTCACTTACCATTCGATTAATGGAAGAACCTATAGTTAACGATACACAGGAATTTGAAGATAATCTGGTAACGGCGCAGCAGGATATCTTCTCGTATTATCGGCGTCTGAGAAGTAATCTATTCTCAGACACGGAGGTCGTATATGAGACTCAGCTCACTCCTGAACTCTTTGACCTGAAATTGCAACAGCTCTCGCAGGATAAGAAGCAGTCGGAGTTTGAGAACTTTGTTTTAGTGCTGGCAGCACGACTGGTGACCCCCAACATAAAACCGCAGACTGGTCCCGATGGTGGAGGCGATGGCAAGGTAGATGGTGAGACATATCCTGTCGACAAGGCAATATCTGACAGATGGTGGGTGTCTGAAGGCAATACTGGCGACCATAAATGGGCAATAGCCATCAGTGTACAGAAGAATTGGAAGAGTAAGATAGAGGGTGATGTCAAGAAAGCTGTAGAGACTGGCCGTGGCTATACGAAGGTGATATTCTTCTCTAGTCAGAAAATTAAGTCAAGTAAACGTCAAGAGGTTGAGGATGAATTATCGAAACAATACGGTGTGGCAGTGAGTATCTTTGATGGTAAGTGGTGTTCGTTTGCAGTGTTTGAACAAGGCTGTTATGATGTTGCCACCGAGAAACTGAACTTTTCTGAAGAATACAGGAGAAAGACCGTCAAAGAAGGCTCCAACGATAAGCGCAGGAAAGAAGAACTGGAGAAGTTAGAGAACGACTTGCTGTCACGGCAAGTGGAAAACCTCGATACAGACTATGTTGATGACTTGCTCCAGTCTTGCCTACTAAGCAGAGGACTGGAACGCCCTCGGATGGAGACAGAAGGTCGCTTCAATCGTGCGAAGCGAGAAGCTGAAGCACACGGTTCTCCCATGCAACGGTTCAATATAACGTATAATCATGCTTGGACATCGTTTTTCTGGTTTCACGACGTGAATGCAATGTATGCAGATTATCTGATGCTAAAGGAGTATGCTAATATGCATACAACTGTGCATACAATAGAGCTGATGACTAATATCCTCACTAATTTGGAAAATGCGGCAAGAGTAGGTTTGTTTGATTCCGAAAGGTTCGGGAAGGAAGTGCAAGATCTAAAGACGATAAAGGAGCGCGAAGATCTGTCACAGGCGAGCCTTCTGTTCCTTGAGCTCTTCTTTTCAGAGCATCGGTTGTTCCAAATGATACACTGCGCACAAGACCCGACGCCAGAGTTAAAGAAACTGGCAGAGCTGGTAGAGACAAGCGCCAACTATCCAGACATCAGTTTTGATGCTCAGACAACTATCGTTGAGATGATTGGACGTGTGATAGATGACAACGAGGATTATGAGAAGCTTATTGACAAGATTTCGGAGATTTCGTCTCAGCGCAAGTCTGAGGTTGAGGGTGCCATTATACATTTCAATCGTGCACAGACCTTGATAGATAAGAAGCAATGCAAGCCTGTGGTAAAGCATTTGGGTCACTGCGTACAGGCATTCCTTAAAGAAGGCTATGAGGCCGAGCTGGTGAAAACATACGGCTATATGGGCATAGCTTTTTATAATCTTGAACTGCCTTACAGTGCAAAGGCATATTTGGTAAAGGCTGCGTCGATACTTGTCAAGGAGTTCTTCACGAAGGGGACTATCAGTCATTTGCTGATTACCGTGCTATGGGAATTATGCGAAATAGAGCTGATGACAGGTCGACTTGTGATGTATCTCAACTGGCGAGAGCTGTTGTTTGTCATTGCCCATAATGGTCAAGAAATAGAGAGTAAAGAATTTGTTGAGAAAGATGTATTATTCGATGGAGGCTGGGCTTGCCATTTTGCAGCAGTAGACCTCACGAGAGAAACTATTTCCGTTTTGCCAGACATTTTTGCACGTTGCGACATGCCCATTTCAGAAAACTATCTAAAATATGCATTAGGATACCAAGAGTCTGTAGATGAGAAATTCGTAAATCTTATCACTGATGACTGGGGAAAATTGCTCAGACAGCAACCTATACACAAGCAGTTCCTTAACCCTCTGAATATAGCAGAAGAAGGTCAGACCACTATCAGCACACTGGCAAAGGGGTGTCGATTCACTGTCAGGTACGAGAACTCAGTCAGAAGTCAGCTGGTGGCTGAGACATTTTTGGCAACTGTTGAAACACTGCTTGCCACTTTTGACACGCTAGAACTTGTGGTGATGAGTCAGGAGATTCAAGTGGAAATTGTTCTAACTGATGGACAATCAGAACTGGAAAGAGGAGAAAACGGAATCAAATATGTATTTAAAGTGAACTACAACACTCTAGATGGAGAAACGTATTGGCGCTGTTTTGCTTTCTTTATGGCATGTTTTATGTCGCTTAACACAGTGTCGAGCGAAGAAGTAAAAGATTTGCTAGCCCAGCGACACGAGAAAGAAAAAATCATGGACAGGATTATTTCCTTGCTAGAGCTGAATAAGGCAGTTTATAATGTGCTTGGCGATAAGTTCAAGTATTCAATCCGTCAATGGAAAAAAGCAAAAGACAAGACCTATGTATGTAAGGCAGATACAAAGGGAGAAACGTTAACAGATCAGAACCCACATTCAGAGCAGCAAGGCGTACAAACATTCAATATCTCCAGCACTATGGAATGGTGGGAAAAAGCTGGATGGACGGGTGTGTGCTTCATGTATGACCAATGGCTTGCGACACCACCTATAATAGGTCTGGCCTTCAAGAACTTGGAGGCAGGTAAAAGAATCATCCATGAGTGGAAAGAAAAAATAGCAAAAGGTGAATCAAGTGTAGAACTACATCTGATAAGAGGCATCGACAAGCAGCATCCCTCATGGTATAGAGCATGTGTGGCACCTGAGATACCCTTTAACCATATCATGGAGGGGCAATATATAGTTGTAATATGCCGGAAGCACACAATGACTCCAAACGACACGTCGAATCTTGATAACTTTGAACGGGTATATTCTCGGTTTGGTAATTGCCAGCTTGTGGCAGTATCAATTGACGACCAGATGCATGTAAATATGAACATCGATTTTAGCGAGGCCATCGAGCTTAAAAAGGTTATCATTACCGATGCATGGAAAGTTTCTGCAAACGACCCAACGAGAAATGCATTGGAGTGGGACGATGACCCTATAATTCCTGAGTCAGAGAGCACAACTGCCCCCGTCATTGAATTAATGAAGAACTTGCGTGAAGTTCATGATAAGATGGAGAAGAGAAATTTTAAAACCGTTTAAGAATTAATTCTCTGAAAATAGACAAACATGGAACTATTCTCGAAGAAACAGACACATTCCTTTGCTGACACACTGAAAGGGATTACTCATGCTGTGAACAGCGTTCAGGATATGCTTCATGTGCAGCAGGTTGCCAATATCCAAAAGTTTTGGGAGAACAGCTCTGGTGAGGTGGTGTATAAGAAAGTGAAGGTGGGCGACAAGGAGCTGGGAGTTATTATAAAAATCAAAAGTTCTCCACGTTCATTACATATCAGATGTAACTTAAACCCGAAGAAGCAACCATAGAGCATTTACCCCTTTGTACTATTCCTTTGAATGTCTTATGAATATGGATTCTTTGGTTTCTCCATATCCGTAAAGGCGTGCTACCAACGAAGCTGATGCCTGTACATTTCCAAAATGTATTTTTTGATGAACTGAGCCAGCAGGATGGCCACCTCTTTTCCCAATTCAACAAAACGGTTATAGGATACGACCTTGGGAAAGAGATGACGCATATACTTACAGACCTTTTCCTGATAGAAATGCTTCAGACAACGATATACCGAGTCATGGAAAAGTATCAAGATGACCATTATTTCTGCCTTGGACATTGTAGGATTACGATGATACTTTCGTTTTTGAGTATATTGAAACGTGTATTTTGTTATCATTCCGTTGAAATTTGCAGAAATCATCTGCCTCAATCAATCGCCAACACATTCTTATCCATCTCTAACAGCCCTCGGGCTCCGTAACCTTTCATCGGTGTTCAATACCTTTTACCTTGATCCGACGAATACCATTCTTACATTTCAGCATACTGGCATTTGAGCCGATGTGCCATCATCTTTTTCTTTTCTGCAGCAATAGATACGCCAGTGTTTGGTAGCCTTATCTTATGCTAAACTTGCTATACCATCATCGAAGACTTTCATCCAAATATTCCGGGCAAAGTTACAATCCTTTTTCTCGATGCAAATTTAGAGTGCAGCGCCACTGTTACTGTGGCTACGGGTCGATTTGGCAATCTTGCACAATAGGCTCTTTGGCAGAATCTTCCTTTGTATGGATATAAAGAGTATTCGGCCGTTTCTCTTGTTTGTCCCTCTCTCTGCACCCTTTTGAGGCATTATAAAAATTAATTGTATAACTTTTAAATATTTGTTGAGATGAAAAATTCTTTCGAAATCAATGGCTTTGTAGCTTCTACAGCTGAAGTAAGAACGTTTACCAACAGTTCACTTGCTAAGTTTCCTATCGCTGTATCACGAGAAGAAAAGATTGGTGACAGTACATCACGCATCAGCGCACTTATCGGGTGTGAAATGTGGCGTAAGAATGGTGAATCAGATTCTTTCAACCTTCTTGTAAAAGGCGCACACCTTCAGGTATCTGGTTACTTTCAGCCTCAGACTTGGACTGATAAGAATGGTGTCAAGCACAACAGAGTTGTCCTGATTGCTACCGAAGTAGCTGAAATTCTTTAAAAGGAAGATACAGCTAAAGCAGGATAACACCTGCTATACTTCGACTAGAGAAAGCGGTCATTTGATCGCTTTTTCTTTTGGTCGGTCAATACCCATTTATACACTTTGTTGTTCCAATTATAGAATAAAGGCTAGGCATATATATTGGCATATCATATTTCATCAGCATACTATTAAGCCTTTGTGCCTCTCATTTCCCGCTGCAAAGGTATGTACGCTACATTTCCACCAATGAACCCTGGGAGTTTTTGTTTATTCCTACGGACAAAAACACGCAAGAACCCTTGGCTTGGTAAATTTTCAGCGAACCTTATTGTGCTGCGTAAATAGGGAGGCTTAACAAACCTCATAGTATAAATCTTTAAATATTATATGATATGTCCAATTTGTGTATGACCTCATATGTAATAGAGGGAAGTAAATCTTCAATCAAAGCTTTACACAATCAGTTCAGAAAAGTTCTTGCTACTGACCGCAGTGAGTTCGCAGACCAACGAGGTACATATTTGCCTCAGAGTTCATGGCTTGGTTATGTTGTTAAGGACATCTTGCTATTGGAACCAGACAAAGACAATGTTTGTTGTCGTGGTAGTATTTGTTACCTCGATGATAAAATCACCATTGATGGGGATAATTCAGCATATTTTCGTTTGGAGACTGAGACTGCTTGGTGCGACCAACGCAAGATGTTCTATCTGCTTTCTGAAAAATTCAATGTGGAAGTACATTTCATTACAGAGGAATTTGGTTGTGGCATTTGGCAGAAAACCGATGGCAGTGATAGATGGTTTCCTGAATGCTATCTGCTTGATGACACAGATGATGATATGAACTATTATGAGACTTTTGAACAAATGGCAGAAGCAATTGAAGAGTTGTGTGGCGAAAAGCCTGAGAAATTCGAGGATGCAGAGGGTATTCTTAGTAAGTATGACCTTGACGAGCACATTTTTGCACATGAAGTTGAATACACTTCACTATCGGATTTCTAGTTGTCACACGTCCCGATTGTAATCAAACAGTCGGGATTTCCCATTTTAGGAACTATTTTGATATGAGAAAGATAGATTGTGAACAAAAATATCTTAGGTATCAAAAATAATACCTACATTGTGTACTAACAAAATAAACACCATTGCGGTTATGACTATCAAGAAAATTTGGTTCGACAGTAATTACATTTATGGTGAAGATGAGAATGGAAGAACTCTCAAGCAATCACTTATATGGTATCCTCGATTGAAAGAGGCTTCAGATGAAGAACGCCAGAATTTCCGCATAGGTTACGATGGTCTTCACTGGAGAGCTTTAGATGAAGATGTCAGCTTTGAAAGCTTTGAGTATGATGATGCAGAGCCAACACCGTTGCAGAAATTCTTCCTTACCCACAAGGAACTGAATATCTCAGAATTTGCTAAGTACATTGGTATCAATGCCAGTCTGCTTAGAAATTACATCAATGGCTTCAAAAAGCCGTCAAAGGAGCGTGAGCAGGAAATTTTGAAACACATCCATGCTCTAGGTGCTAGTCTAACAGCGACATCGTTCTAATGAACTTCTAACTCTTTTATATTGTCCCGATTTTCCTATGCAGTCGGGACTTTCTGTTTCTATACTAGCCTTTGTCGGCACTTCCATTTATACAGCCATGTGGCTTGTGGTTCAGATCTGCTTCTATGAATGGAAGTCAGATCCTTCCCTTTTATTATTACCCATTCTTTTGTTACAGACACGTCCCACCTCGTAGCGAAATGGCGGAACTGTTTGGCTATATACACCTCCTTGCAGTCGGAGAATCTATCCAAAGCTCAAACACAAAGTGGCTATCATTTATGCACGTTGGACGTTCTGGGCGAATGCTCGCTCATCACTCTTTTCCAATGTGTATGCATTGTCGCCACATTACTGTTTGTTTGAGCTGTCAGTCACGCTATCTCGCTACGCCCACCCATATTTCCTTTTATATGCTCCACTTTTATGGCTTTGCTTAAAGTCCAGTTCTATAGGTCTGATCTCATCATCATATCATACCTAACAAAGCGGATTTTTCTACAAAGGTATTAAGTGGCATTGCCCAAACATCAAATCTTGAAATCAGTGCCTTTGGAAATCTTCCTCTCATGAATGCGAGCGTATTTCCATATCCAGATTTGCCTTATTGGTGCCACTCCTTTGTGATGCAGAAAAATCGCCCTTGTCAGGTCAGAAAGACTTGAAAGAAAGGGAAAAATAAATTTTCAAGGCTATGGCACAAGTTAATGAGACAATCAAAAGATTTTGGAACAAGCACATCGTTGCTTTCTATCCATATGTTCCCGCACGTTTCAAGAATGTTAGCGAGGACATCAAGCAATATAGAGAGTTAGTCTATTCCTTCAAATCGGGTGAACGATACGAGGAAGTGGCTCAGCTTACCGCCCACAAGCTCAAAGAAGAGTTTGGCGACAAGGTCACAGAGATAGTGTTTACTTGCATCCCGGCTTCATCGGCAGAGAAGAATGAACTGAGATACAAGAAATTCAGTGAGAGAGTTTGCGAACTCAGTGGCGCAGTCAATGGCTATGAACATCTGAAAGTAATAGCTGATAAAAATGCCATTCATGAAAGCCGAGAGAAACGCTCAAAGCAGACTGATTTAATGCAGAATATTGATATTGACGGAGAATGGTTTCGCAACCGCTCAGTCGTGACAATGGATGACTGCTTGACATCGGGCAAGTCATGGACTGCACTAGGTAGCAAATTGGAAGAGTTTGGCGCAGAGATACTAGCCGGTTACTTCTTATCAAAGACAACTTATAAATTACAATAGGACAATGAACAATTTACATTCAAAAACAATCGCTTTTTCGGGACATCGCTTTATCTCATTTGAGAGACAACCCAAGTTGAAGAGTTTGCTCAAGCAGAGTATTGCCAACATCTACAAGCAAGGCTACTACACCTATTATTGCGGTATGGCTATGGGCTTTGACCTTCTAGCGGCAGAACTCATTATATCAATGAAAGAGCAAGGCTTTCCAAATTTGAAGCTGATTGCAGTAGTGCCATACAGAAACCAAAGCGAAAGATTTTCTCAGCGTGACAAGCAACGTTACGACAACGCATTAAGCAAGGCTGACGAAGTGATTGTACTCAGTGAGAATTATACCCCAAGGTGTTTTCTTCAGCGCAACGATTATATGTTAGACCATGCAAGTTGTGTGTTTGCCTACCTATCAAGGACAGACAGAGGTGGAACATATTACACTTGTAAAAAGGCTGTGAATAGACATATTAGAGTTGTAAATTTCTTCTCAGAACAACACCTTCAAATAAACAATAATCACATCACTAAATAATTTCTCAACATGGAAAAAGAATATATTATGAACGTGGCTCAGACAATCAAGAGCCAATTGTTTGGTACAACTGAAATCAGTGTGCTAATGTCATGGGGCATTGAAAAGTTCATTGCAACCGAGTACAAGGATATGCCTGCATTGAAATTCAAGGTAAACGGCAGATTATTCACCGGAATTGTACTTATCGCACTCAACGGCAGTGATTACTATGAAATCTATCTCATAGATGAAAATGGCAGTAGATGTATTTGTGAAGAGGCGTGCTTCGATGAAATGGTAAGCATCATAGATGAAGCCGCAGAACGAGGAGCGGATATTGAAGAATACAACAAGTTCTGTGGTCAGCAAGTAATAAGTATCTAAGTCAAATGCCTATCAAGAAAAATCGCCATCAGAGTTGTTCTGGTGGCGATTATCCATGTTTATGCCATAGCAGTTACCTGCGGAAATCCTTTTATATCGGTAGTTTGATTGGAATCATTAATCCCAATCAGCAAAGTCGTCTGCATCCCAAACCATCCTTGGAAGGTTCGGGTAATAATCTCTTTTATTTTGGACAGTATCGTCCTCTTTCTCACAGTTACAATGTCCGCACTGGCAGTGATCGTGTTGACACTCGCCACTGCAAGTACAGTTGCATTCCTCTTTTATATTATCTTCAAAATCCATTTCTATTGCGCTTTTAACAAAACGCCTACAAAAATACAGTCTTTTTGATGATAAGCCAAAAATACCCTATTGAAAGGTGTTTTCATGAGAATAAATTGTCATTGTACATCTGTTCCAAAACTCTCCAAAGTTCATCATAAAAGCTCTTTACCCAAGATGCACCATTGAAATAATCATCCTTTTCTTTTTCGGTATATATAGGATTTATAATTCTTAATGATTTATGAGTCTCATTTTCTTCGATCCATTGGCATTCTTGCCCCTTTATCGTATTGCCTCGTTCTTTAATATTCTCGATGACAATAGGTGATAAATCCTGATTTCTATGCCCCAACCTGCAATACCAAAAACCAGAAGTGTTGCTCCAATCATACCACAAGTCTATATAGTATCCTTTGTTTTTGTCGGAAATGTTGGTTACTAATCCATTTTCTGCCGGTATGAAATTAGTAACGCAGAAATTATGCTCCCATACCCAACTATCGTGGATTTGTTTATGAAGGTATTGAATACATAATTCTCTTGCCTTAGATTTGGAAGCTTGCTTATCTTGCAATAATATAATACGTAAATGTTTTTTTTCATCCCATAGATAATACTTTTGGTTCATGTAGCTAATATTATTTCCTAATTCTTTTAGTATAGTGTCTTGTATTGTACATAAATTGTTTCCAACAATATAATTTGCCACGATACTTGCACTTATGTCTGATTTTGTACCATTCATAAAATTATTCCAATAGGTTTCGTCTGAGTTAGTACCAAGCAAACACCAACGTTCCATCCAATTGGGCCCAATATTACTACTTCCTCCTCCATTATCATCTATTGAAATATCTCCATATACTAACAGAGATTTACGAAGACCATCATTCGCTCTATGATCGTATATTTTATTAATAAATAAAGACAATAAGACATCTGGAGATAAGCATGTTTTATTAAGCATTTTAATGATGAAATCATGGTTACCTCGTAAAAATCTATTTAGTTCTGCATGATTTATGATTTTCCAGAAAAAAGATTCCCATTTACCTATTTTATCAACATGCTTATATATACTCTGTGATTCTTGCCAATCAAGTTGATAATACCCCCAGCGCAAATCATCATTACGTAAGACGTATTTGTCACTATATTTTTCATCGTCTTTGTCATGTATTGCATATTTGCCTAACAATCTAGTATCTTTGATGCCCTTACGGAACATCCAATTTGTTAAATTGACACATCTAATAACAGCACGGTCTGGATTACGTCGTAATGTATATTCAAATTTTAAATTTTTAAGATACATAGCTAGACGTAGCACATTTATGTCGTTTTCTGTTTTATTGCCAAAAGAAACAAGGTAATTCAGAATCCCTAAAAGTATGCAATAATCAATAGTGTCAGCTTCACCAGTAAACCATGGATTTACATTAAAATCACCATCATTGAATTCTTGAGTTTGTAACAAGCAATACAGATGTTCTACAGCTATTTCAACTTTTTGAAGCCATTCAAATGTAAAATTCTCGTTTTCGGAAATATACGTGCAAATCCAATCATTCTGTTGAATTATAATATCTTTATCTTTTTTCTCAACACGAATATAGTCTTCGATTTCCTCAATGCGATTTTTTGGTTTTTCCCTATTTTCACTTTTTTTGATTTTTGCATCTTGATGTCTGCACATATGTATGATAACTGCCCACTTTAGGAACACGAAATAACCACGATCCGAATTATTATCGCTTTGTGGTTTTATGCGCCAGAAGAAATTTTGCCAATCTTCCCACATCTTTCCAGCTTGCAATTTATCTTTACAGCGTCCGATGATTACAGTTTTAATATGTTCTTGAGTTGAGAGTGATTCTCCACGGCTATTCATATACAAATAGAGTTTCTCTCCTTGTTCGCTCATATTAGTATCGAAATAATTAAATTCAATGTAATTTTCAACATAATTGATTAAAGACTCCACATTAAGATAAGAACCAATTTGAGGAACAATAACATTGTAGTAGTTTTTATAAATAGATTGGGCTGTAATGTCCTTATCATATTCAGAATAATATCGATTACTGTCCTTGAATGTTTCATTTGCATCAGCCTTGGACAATTCAAATTCGATAAAATCTACTAAAAAACTATGAGCAACATCTCTAACCTTATAATCAACCTTAGGAATATTAGCAGTAAAATACATTTTTCTAAACTGTTCAACATTAAAACGGCGGTATAAAGCCAAAAGAACAAGAAAAATGGTTGTGATTCGTTGCTGACCATCTATTAGATAATATTGTCCAGAGAGTGCTCTATCATGATATGCATATATAAATCCTACTCTTGTATTATAACGCAAACGCATGTATTCTTCGTTTAGATAGTCCATAATGTCACGATCAATATTGTTTCCTTGGCTATCCTTAAATAATAAAGTTTGCTTAACCATAGAGTTGAAATTGTCAAGAATTGAAGTTAGCAATCCTTTTACGTTACGACCCGAGATTGTAATTTAAACTGTGTCAGTAAAGAAAAAAATATTATCTTTACTAACACAGTTTTTTTATGAAAGAAGAATTCAATTTTGAAAGTATCAAGAACAAAGCCTTAGAGCAACTAAAATCGGGCAAGTCTTTATTAGGCAAGGACGGTGCCTTTGCTCCTTTGTTGGAAAGCATCCTCAATGCTGCCTTGGAAGGTGAGATGGATGCTCACATGGATGAGAAAGAACGTTCCGGTGGTAACCGTCGTAATGGCTATACTCCCAAACAGGTTCAGACTCCTCTTGGAGAAGTAACTGTCCACACGCCCCGCGACCGGGAGTCAACCTTTGAGCCTGAGTTTATAAGAAAGCGTGAGCGTATTTTGGCTGATGGCGTTGCTGACCGCATAATCGGCTTATACGCTTTGGGCAATAGCACCCGTGAAATCAGTGACTGGATGGAAGAGAATTTAGGTAATCGGGTCTCTGCAGAGACGATAAGCTCTATCACCGATCGAGTTCTCCCTGAAATACAGTCCTGGCGAAGTCGCCCATTGGAAAATGTGTATGCGATCGTTTGGATGGATGCCATTCACTACAAGGTAATGGACGAAAAGAATCGCCCTGTTACACGAGCTATTTATAATATCATCGGCATCAGCCCCGATGGGTATAAAGATTTGTTGGGTATGTATATCTCTAAAAGCGAGGGAGCCAATTTTTGGTTGTCTTGTCTCTCTGATATACAGACTCGTGGTGTGAAAGACATTCTGATTGCCTGTACGGATAATCTGACAGGCTTTTCAGATGCCATCAAAAGTGTTTTTCCGGAAACCACAGTTCAGACTTGCATTGTTCATCAAATACGCAATTCCATCAAGTATGTGGCCAGTAAAAACCAAAAGACATTTATGAAAGATCTTAAATTGGTTTATCAGGCTGTAAGCAAGGAGCAAGCGGAGGTTGAGTTGGATAATTTAGAACGTAAATGGGGAGAAGATTATCCTATCGTTATCAAGTCTTGGAGAGAGAATTGGGATAAACTCTCTGCTTACTTCCGGTACTCAGATAGCATTAGAAAGATGATTTATACCACCAACACCGTAGAAGGCTATCATCGACAAATTAGAAAAGTAACCAAAAACAAAGGTGTATTTACCAACGATACTGCTTTAGAGAAATTAGTCTATTTAGCCTATCGGAATATACGCAAAAAGTGGACGATGCCTTTGGCTAACTGGGGAAAGACCGCCCAACAACTGGCTATATTATATCCGGATAGGTTCAAATTATTTTAGGAAAAACAAGCTATATCCACTTTATTTATTAGTTTTGTAAACCAACAAAACGATGGGGAGACTTTGTACCATTGAAAGCAAAAACGATTAGGGGATCGACCCCTAACCGTTTTTACCAATAAAACTCAGGTTTCTCATTACCCATTAAGTGAAATGAATAAATGAAAAACCTGATATTTTAAAGTCAGAGAAGAACGCTGACACAGTTTAATTTACGCTCCCTTACGACCCCCCCAAACATAATCTCTTTGTAGTTCAGGAATAACTATTTGTTCTACTTCAGGTGACGTCAGTAATTGTGCTATATTATATCTTCCAGTTTTCATACGTTATCTTCTTTATTCAACCAACTAAAAATTTTATTATTCTCCTCTTTCATCCATTGTATATGGGCATCAACATCGTTTTGACTCCAAATAAATAATTCAGCAGAAAATGGAGTATCAGTACTTGGAGACACTAGAATCTTGTTAAACACTTCGTATGTATGATTTGGTATAAATGCACCATTACCTTTTCTGTTTTGAATAATTAGTTTCTTTACCATGAAAGGATTATTATTATTTGCACTGTTGTCTTCACGGGTTAATAATGCCATGTTTCCTAGTGAATGTTCATCAACAGTAGAATCAAATAAGAACTCTATGTCATTAGCTTCAATTTTATTATCGTTTAAAACATCTTGTTTGACTTTTTCAAGTTTATCCTTTTCTTCACTTAATCGTTTTTCGACTTCCTTTATTACAAATAATTTTGCATAGTCGGGTATTGTTATTGAACCTTTGGGATTTTGTGGTGAAATATGTTCAAAACTCCATTTTGCTTTCTCATATTCGTGAAACCTAAATCTAAAGATTTCCGATTCTCTCATTGGAAGGAACACACTGAAAGAAAGAAGAAGATTTGTAAGTTTATCATTTTTTGACTTATAACGCATTACGCTGTAATTGTCTTTGCAAATATCAACATCTTTAAGATTAGGGATTCTCATGATTACTTTTTGAATAAGATAATGCTTTAAATCTCGTTCAGACATATCAAGAAAATCATATAAATAAGATTGGTTATCATTAGTTAATGACTTACTAAACTGCATAAAACCCCATAAATTATATTGAGGACCTTCGTATACAGTTTTCATTTTTCGATAGATATGTCTGATTATTTCTATCATGGCTATTGTTTCGTCGGTAGATTTTATCGCACTATTGTACTTATTAAAAAGTACAAGATGATTTTGGCTGTAATCACCAACAACATTGTCTCGTTCTTCTTTATACTTATACAAGAAAGCTAGTTCTAAAAGATATTCCATACTGTTTTTTGGATTATAGTAGCAACCGATCTTTGTATGTTTGAAAAAGAAATGACAGTGTTCGATATTTGTTATCCAGGTTTGGATTTCATCCCACATACGACCTAAATACTTTCTTTTTTCTTGTATTTCAGTGTATTCTAAGCTTCGGCCATAAACATTTACTCTGCTCACAGCATTTGTAATAAGTAAACCTTTTATTAGATATGCATCTGTTAGTGGAACATGATTGTCATTAAGATTTGCAAATATGTCTTCAGACTTAACAAAATTGCTTTCAATATTAACGATTATCTTTACATTATTGAGTAAGTATTCTTTTATATAATTTAGTTCATTCTTATTTTGCCATTCTTGCAATTTAGCGTTTATAAATTTTGAAGCAGCAACCATATAATACATATCTTGTTCCTTAAAATCGGTATCAACAATTTTATCATGATTATTGCAATATTCACATACTTCTTCGAAGATATTACCATTATTATATCTTGAGTAATTTAGTTTGTTGGCAGCAATATTAGAATTGCTCATTATCTGTCCAAGCTGATAAAACAACAGCGATAATGTTGTCAGACGTTGTTGACCATCAATAACCTCCAACCATTGATTATTATTATCAGCCTTGACTGTAATATATTGAAGAAAATACTCGGAATCAGAATTGTTGCACATCGCTTCATAAATATCACTAAGTAGTTGGGGTACTTGGTCAAATTTATCTTTTGATTGCCATTTATAACTTCTCTGATATGGACCAATATAGAATAGTTTCGTTTTTGTTGAGTGAAGAACGGATCCCATTTCTTCTGAAAAAATATTTTTAATATTATATGTAAATTCGTTTGTCATACTTAATTTCTATGATAGTTTTGTTTATTGTTCTTAATGATCACCAATGGTCAAAGTCCAAAATTCTCGTTTTCTGATGTTCTTTTCTTAATTGGTCCTCTGGTACGACCTCTATCAAGATTTACACCGGCGTTGTTCAGAATGGTGAAGATGGATGTCTTACTCCTGAGTCCGCTGGCTGCAATAATCTTGGATAAAGAGCAACCACTCTTATACATGTTGATGATGGTCTTGTTGCGTTCCAATCGCGAGATTCCTCTGGTAGATTGAACAAGTGGCTTATGCTTGAGTTTGTTCAGATGGCTTGCTGAACGTCTTACCGCAGCAACCTCTGCTGATAATGCTCCAAGCATGTTGAGAATATCAGAAGTTCTTGTTTCCGGGAATAGAACGTTCAGAGAATCAATCCTGTCATGGATAGATATGATACGCACGCCTTTTATACGGCATATCTCAAAGAAGATAGCCAGTTCACGAGGGCCACGAAGTGCATTGCTGAACTTACTTACGACAAGTTCATCACCTCTACACATATTATCAATGATATGCTTCCATTCAGGACGCAGTTTCTCATGGGTAGCCTGTTCTTCAGCTATACGAAAGCATCCGTAATCAGTCATCCATTTCTTATCCTCATTCAGAGTATCAAATTGTGGAGCAAGCCACACATATCCTATTTTTGCCATGATAGTTCGTTTAAGTGCTACAAAGGTACAATAATTTTCTGAGTTCAGTTTTATCATATTTATAAACTTGTTGTGAATGAGGCTATTTCTTGATAATTTGAACATAATTGAGCAAAACAACCACGTTCTGATGGCGATTTAAACGGCATTCATGAGACTTTTCCTATTCAACTACATCATAATTTGCAACATTTCGGTAATTGTAGTTGCTATACGGCTTGCAACAACTATTAAATGGGTGTCTCTCTTCTGTTTTTATGTCAGTTACTTATGTCGAAAATACCAATTTATGAACCGCAGAGTTCAATGGTTAAATATTTTGTAATACAGATAGTTAGCTATACGTATTTGTGGTTTTGTATGTAACTTTGCCCCATGTGATAATCGTGATAGATGGAATCATGGTGGCAGACCATTTAGAACATGCCAGACACACTAGTCGGCAGACTGTATGCAACAAGTGTTCAGAGTTCAGTAATTCACGATATTTACAAAGGCAATAAGTGAACCAATAAATACAGCAGTATGATAGAAGAAGCTATTGAAAGTTTTAAGATAGTGGCTCCAATGTTGGTGCCAGAGATGTTCAGCATAAACAACATCAAGGATGTAGAAATACGTGAGGATGATGCTTTGTTGTCATACTCTATACCCAAACCCTTAGACTTTGAGGAAGTTCTCAATACGTTGGAGGATCAGATGGAGTTCATCCTGCTTTACTATCATCAGGCTGTAAACGGAATCGTATTCGGTCAGAGCTGCTGTGCTTATTCCAACCCCAAGTATGGCCACATGATTAAGATCAATGCCTGTACCAATGCCAATGGTATGTGTGATAGTATTGATGTGACGCTCTACGATTCGCTGGACTTTATGTGCCAAGAGGTTCTGGAGGAACTACGCTTGAAGAGTGAACGAGGCTGTTTCCTTTATCATAAGGAAGAGTGTGATGTTATGAGCGACTTCCTGTAAGTATGAAAAGTGAGAACTGGAACGAGATTCAGAATCTCATCAGCAAGTATCGAACATGGATAGATGTGCTCGATACAGACAAGGGCGAAGACTTCTATTTCGTGGTCAGTGGTACTATACGGATTTGCCACCAGAGAGTTCTTCGACTTGTTACCAAATGGCCTTTCAAAAAATATCCCCGTGGTCATGTGTTCACCATTCCCGAATACGAACTTGACAAAGCCATTCGTCATGAAAGGCACAACAAACATTTCACGACAAGAATGCTTAATTGCAAGCCCACACCGCAGGACATAGAACTGATAATTCACAAAGCTTCATTGGGTCACATAAAGCTCAACCTCGAAGTTTACTGATTAATCGTCATCTTAAATTATTCATCAAATAAACGTTGTAATTATGATTTGGAGTATCGTCTCTTTAATTTACCCTATCCTTATTCTTACAGTTGCCATGTGCTATTATAAGAAGGACGGAAGGCTGATGAAAGCCTTTTATGTACGCATGGCGTATCATGATGTAGCTCGCCGGTTCTACGTGCTTGCTGTGATGATGTTGCTACTGGTATATCTGTTTATTCAGACAAGATGCAGAGTCAATGTCATCGAGACATTTTTGCCACTAACACTTTCAGCCGTCCTGATCAGACACCAGTTGGCCGAGTTGCTGTTCTACTTCTTGAAGAAGCGAAAGGTGATGATTACTACCAATACCTTGGCACTGGCAGCTATATTCACTCCGCATTTATATCCGATGGCTGTAACACTCGCCATTCTGCTGACGGCTGCAATTTTCTATCCGTCCAAACAGTTACGGAATATGGTGGCAAGTCCACAGGCTTTCCGAATGCTTATGTTCGATAAATCAGAGATAACACAGAACTACTATTGACCAGGACAAAACAACACAAAAACAACAGACGAGCCTATCTGATATTGCCACAACCTCATGGCATATTGGATAGGCTTTTCATATCATAAACCAACAACAAAAACAAAAAAAGATGAATAATGATCTTTCCTACGAAATCAGTCATGTCGTGGTGACTCCACGATTGATGAAACTATTAAATCAAAGACCTAAAGGCAGATATTCACGTTCAGATGCTTACTTCGACCTGCTGGGTAGAGCCATGGTGAAGAAGCCGTTTTCGGTACTTCCCAAAACAGCATCTGCCGAATTGCTTGCAGAGTTCGATACCACCATTACCGACCTTGCCGAGAAATGGAGTTGGCAGCGTTCTACTGTCCGTGACTTCCTGAGTGAACTGTCGGCAATTGGGCAGATTGAACGTGAAGACTCCTACAAGAACATGACCATCACATTCGGTGCGCTCAAATTTGATTGGAAGCAGCAGACGGTGAATGCTACATCAGTCCCTTCTATTCAGGAGAATGGCGGTGACACATCTTTGAATGTGGCAGAGTCACCACAAGAAGCAGCTGTCGGTTCATCAGCAAAGACTTCCGGTAATTCTGTTGGTAAGAATGGTGTCCATAAGGAAACCTCTCTCATGGTTGATGCCAAAGAATCTGAAATGGTAAGCTCTCAGCGTAAGTATTGCCGTGTGTTATTCGATGAAATATTCGCCGACATGAGCGAGTTAATCAGAAAATGGACATACACTCCAAAGGTAGAACATGCGCTTTACAGAGCTTACTACAACGTCTGTGGTGGCAATCGTGAACGCTGGCAGGAATACATCTCCAGAATCCCCGATGATGATACGCTGTCGCTTACCATATATAGTAATGAAGCCATGCATTCTTCCGCCGATAGACTGGAGTCCTTTTTTATCCGTTTCGGCACTTGCGTTAATCCATCTGATAAAACCGTGCCTGACCACGAGTAACCCATTGTAGATTTCCACGCTTCACCCTTATACGCTTCGCTGTCTCCAATCCGTACCCTTATACCATGCTGGTTAATTCCCTTATATCGGTATGGAGGAAAGACGGTCGTCGATAGAGCACGGGCTCGCCCGATTGCTCAGATAAAGTTAGGGATGGGTAGCCTAATCCCCTTTGATGGCAGAGCCACAAAGGAGGTTTACCAGTAGGCAGCAAGCTGGGAATTTACTTAAACCACTGATATTAATGGCAAAACAGGTATTTGATTGTCGCCCCGGAAAGGGCTTTACAACGGCACAAAGCAATGAACACCAACGGCGATGGACTGAGAAAGCTTGGAGCTTTGCACTCAGTAAGGGTAACTATGACAGAACACGAGAGCATCTGAATTTTGAGATTCGCAAAGGAAGCAAAATACAGGCGATTGATAAATCTCAAAGTATCCCTGAGAGAATGAAGGAGAACTTGGTCGCTCGTGGCATAAAGGATCTAAACGAAGGAAGGGAAAAGCCTTACTACAGAACCATCGTGAATATCATCTTGGGAGGAAGTCGTGACCGTATGCGTGAGATTGCTTTCGGTGACCAGCAGGTGGATTATAATATTGGTGCGGACAATAGTGATGTTGTGCGTACAAAAGATATTGAGCAATGGGCTAAAGACATGTATAAGTTCGTTGCCGACAAATATGGTGAGGATAACATCGTCGGATTCTATGTGCATTTGGATGAAACCAATCCACATTGTCACTGCACGCTTTTGCCACTGGATGAGAACCAGAAGTTCGCCTACAAGCGAATGTTTGCCGGGAGTGACAAGTTTGAGTATTCTCGTATCACATCAGAACATCATGATGAATTGGCTAAGGTAAATGCCAAGTGGGGACTTGACCGTGGTGACAGGATTGCTGAGACAGGTGCCCGGCATCGCAGTACCGAAGAATACAGGAGACAACTCACTCATGAATGCTCGGCTCTGGAGAAAGACATAGAGAGCAACAAGGCAAAGCTTCATGCGCTTTACATGGAGATTCATCTGGCAGAACGCAGGGTGAAGGGTCTTACCACTATGATAGCAAATCTCGAAGAAAAGAAAGCTACCATCGAATCAGAACAGAAGCGTCTTGCTGATGAATTGGCTAATGGCAGAGGTAATGCGGATGCCATTCGTGACCGGATTAAGAAACTCGACATTCAGCTTCAATCAGTCATCACCTCACTGGCAGATAAGAATACCAAACTTGACGTAGCTGTCCAGCAACGAGACAAGATAGCAGAAGATATTCAGGAGATGCGTACTCAGCGTGATGAGATTAAGAAGCAGCTCTATGGTGTTGCTGACCAGATGGAGGAACAGATACGCTATCGCTTGAAAGATGCAGTCATGAGTGATGTGGTATCTCACTTCCAAGAGGCATTGCCACAAATGACTTTCCGTGACTTGGATGTTTTCGACGGCTCGCTACTGGCAGATATGGCAACTCGTGGCGAAGAGATTCTGACGTGTGCCATGTATTTGTATGGTGGAATGATGGACGATGCAACCACATTTGCCGAAGGTCATGGTGGCGGAGGTGGCTGTAGCGACTTACCTTGGGGACGTAAGGAGGATGAAGATGACCGTGCATGGGCAATGCGTTGTATGCGCATGGCTCACCGAATGATGAAACCATCAGGTTCTCGTCGTATGAGGCGATAAGCATTATGAAACGGCACAGGACAGACAGAGTTTAATTTCAGAGTTCAGTTTGACGAAATATTTGAATTACGGTTAAAATCAGGGGCTTATATGCTGAGATATTCTTCTGCCGGCAGAATGTGCTATTTCTTTGCATCAGTTTTAAAAACAAATACAAAACGACACATGATAAAACGACTACTATTGATATCTACAGTCTGCTTCTCGCTCACAGCACAGGCTGCTAATTTGGACCCTGAAATGGCTGATACGGTTTCCATTTCTGGAACAACAAAAAGTGAGCAGTGGCTTCATAGATTGGAGCCAACGTATCTGAGAAACGTAACTCTTGCATCCGGATTCCGTGACAATTGGTATGTTGCAATCGGTGGTGGTGTGTCGGCTTTTGCCGGCAGTCCACTCGGATGTGAAGATTTATTTGGACGCATCAAACCAACCTTGAATGTGCAGGTGGGCAAATGGTTTACACCTGCCATAGGTACCCGTGTCTCTTTTCAGGGATTCGATCTCAAGAACTCTGAATTGCAGAATACCAGTTATAAGTTGGCTCACGCTGACTTGATGTTTGATGTGGTCGGTTACTTCAATAAGGCAAGAGATGAACCACGTTGGGGAGTAGTTCCCTACGTTGGCTTGGGGCTTATCCACAACGAGGATAATGGGAACAGTCCTTTCTGCTTTTCTTACGGCTTAATGGGACGTTATCGTCTTACTCAGAGATTACACCTATCCATGGAACTTGGCGGCACCACCACATTTAAAGATTTTGACGGCCGCGGCGCTTCCCGAGAATTTGGTGATAATTTGATGAGCATTACAGCAGGTCTATCAGTGACCCTTGGTAAGAATGGTTGGAAAAAGGTTGTGGATGCCAAGCCTTATATGAAGCAGAATGATTGGTTGATGGCTTACTCGCATTCTATGGATGCTCGCCACAAGCAGGATGCAAAGGCACTGGCAGAGATGCGAAAGATTTTGGAAATTGAAGGTCTGTTGGATTATTACAGTGGTAATGATGGTAAACATAAACAGGCTCGCACTTATCCAAAGAACGACTACAATGGTCTTAATTCATTGATGACACGAATTGGTAAGGGCAAGGATTTTATTTCAAAGTCTCACGATGGCAGTAAGCACAAAAAGCAGAGTCTTGGTGATGGCAGTTCTACAAAACCATCCGATGGTGAGTCATGGAATGAATACTTACTTGCGATGAACAACAATCGAGAATGTATCGGTTCGCCAATCTATTTCTTTTTCAAGATAGATACCAGCGAACTTACCGACCGCAGTCAGCTAATCAATCTGGATGAGATAGCTCGTGTAGCCAAGAAATACGACTTGCGTATTCGTATCACCGGTGCAGCTGATGATGCAACTGGTACAGAAACCCGTAACAATGAATTGAGTGGTATTCGTGCTCAGTACATTTATAAGCAGCTTGTTTCAAAAGGTCTGAATGCTGATTATATTGCACAAGTATCCGTTGGCGGAATCAATGATTTCAAGCCAATCGAGGGCAATAGATTCACGAAAGTGGAACTATTCTTTGAACCGAACAACTAACACGTTTTTTTATTTTTTTTGAGTGAGAGCTTGCCTGTGAAGGTGGGCTCTTGCTTTTTAATGGCAAACTTGTGCCAATGAAATTAGCTCGCAGTCACATCCGTTAAGTCCCGGAATTTATTGTTATGTTCCTATCAAGGAAGTGTAGATTATCAAAATGAAAACTAGAATACCTAAACTGCCAGTGGTTAAGATTATGGAGAATGAAGGTTTTAAGCCTTGCCATTTGGGCGATATTCCAGATAATGAGTTGCAAAAATTCCTGACTCAGATGGATGCTGTTGAGTATAAAAAAGAGAGTTTAGGCTCTCTTTTTTATGCTTTATAGCATAAAAAATGGAATATCCAAATTTTAAAACTTAATTTTTCATGCTTTTTATAAGAAAATTCTTTGGTTTGACTTATTCTCATTAACTTTGTGGGAAATTCAATTAATTGAAAAATGGCTGATATAAACAGATTGAAGGTGGTGCTTGTCGAAAAGAAGAAAACAAGCAAGTGGCTAGCTGAAACTTTAAAGAAAGATCCAGCTACTGTTTCTAAATGGTGTACAAACACTTCGCAACCAAGCATTGAGACATTCTTGGAGATTGCAAAACTACTTAATGTTGATATTAGAGAGTTACTTATTGATACATTTACACCACCTTCGATGTTCAAATAAGAAATTACGATTACTATGCAAAAAGATTATTTTGGCACTAAAATCATTCACGAAGATGGTTTTACAGACTTATTTTGCTTCGATGATAAAATCAAAATAGCAGTTATAGGCCTAGGATATGTAGGTTTACCTCTTTTTTGTCAACTGTCGAAGATATATTCATGCATTGGATATGATATTGATTCTTATCGTACTAGTGAATTAGCTAAAGGGATAGACTCTAGGAATAGTGTTGAAAAGAAGGTTCTTGAAGATGCGATTTCGAATAATGTACTCACAAACGATATCAATGAAATATCTTCCTGTAATTTTTATATTGTAACTGTACCGACACCAATTGACTCTCATTGTATGCCCAATGTTTCTGCTTTGGAGAACGTATGTATAGCTCTTTCTTCAATTATTCATAAGAACAGTATAATTATTTTCGAATCTACTGTATATCCTGGTGCTACAGAAGAGTTGTGTGTTCCATTGTTAAGTAAATCCGGCTTGATGTATAACAGGGATTTTTATGTCGGTTATTCTCCAGAGAGAATCAACGTTGGAGACGTTGAGCATCAAATTTCAAAGGTTCCAAAAATAGTTTCTGGGTCTTCTTCTCAAATTACAGATTTAATAGGACATGTTTATCAATCTGTATTGGATGAGCCTATAGTAAGAGCTTCTAGTATAAAGGTCGCTGAGGCAGCGAAGATGTATGAAAATGTACAACGTGATGTTCTTATTGCTCTTGCAAATGAGTACAGCGAATATTGTAGGAAGGAGGAAATAGATATTAAGGAGGTGACGGAATGCGCTTCAACAAAATGGAACTTCTCAAAGGTTCTCCCTGGTTTAGTAGGTGGACATTGTATAGCTGTTGATCCATACTATCTTATTGACAAAGCAATTAGAAAAGAAATTGATTTGCCTATAATAAAAGAATCTAGAAAAATGAATGAATTGAAAAGCAAAATTGTTGCAAATAGAATTCATGATATAATGCTTGATTTAACTATTAATTCTTCCAATATTCTCTTTTTAGGATTCGCATATAAAACGAATAGTGCGGATGTTCGTAATACTAAAGTTGCGGATGTAATAAAACTATTAAGCAAAAAAGGTTATTCAGTTGATTGTTTTGATCCTTTGGTAAATAAAGAAGAAGTTAGAATGGTATATGGTATCTCGCTTTCATCAGAATTACCAAATATGGATAATTATGGTCTTGTCGTTGTAATGGTAGAACATGATAATTTTCAGTCATATTCCTTATCTGAAAAATACAATGACCATACAATTATTCATCTAAGAGATTTATTATAACGATGGACTATAATAATTGATAATGTAAAAAATATGACAATTTTACCAAAAATAAAAGAAGCGTCTATTGACCTATCAACAATCTGTCAATTGCGTTGCATCGAATGTTCGACATCAAAGGGTATTACTCATAATGGCATAGTTGGGAAAGGCCAATTTTCAATTAGCCAATTTGTGGAATTTGTAAAAGCAAATCCACAGATTAAGCGAATTGAAATGTCTAATTGGGGTGAAATCTTTTTGAATAAAGATATTAAGCGAATTTTACAGCACGCTTATGAGAATGATATTGTGATGTATTGTGGAAATGGGACAAATTTTAATAATGTTGATGATGATGTTATAGAATCCCTAGTTAGATACAATGTTGAATTTCTGAATCTATCGATAGATGGAGCTACTCAAGATACATATGTCAAATATAGAGTTGGAGGTAATATAGAAAAAGTGTTTCAAAATATCGAACGCCTTAATTATTATAAAATGATTTATCATTCTAATTATCCAAAACTATCGTGGCAGTTTGTGATATTTGGTCACAATGAACATGAAATTCCATTGGTAAAGGAACTATGCAGAAAATACAACATGGCATTTAACCCAAAACTGAATTATTCGACATTCTCCCCTGTAATCAATAGAGAATTTGTTCGACGCGAAAGTGGTCTGGGAGTAGCAGATAGGCAGGAATATAAGGAACTAAATAAAAAGGAATATAAGGCTCCCTGTTACCATTGTTTCTCAAGTCCACAAATAAACTGGAATGGAAAAATTCTAGGTTGCAGTGTGAATAAGTGGAAAACCATTGGAGATATTTCAAACATTAGTATAGAAGACTGGGAAAATAGTGAGACTTTTAAGACACTGGTTGGTGTCTTATTTGATGGAATTGAGTGCCCATCTGAATTGCCTTGTTATTATTGCCCAAATTATCAAAAAATAAAGGAAACCCATTTGTCAATTGAAGGTTTAATTCAATATAACAACTACGTACCAGCTGCATTGAAAGATGAAACAACCATATAAATTAACAATAGAGATTGATATAACGCAACGTTGTAATATGCGTTGTAGGCACTGCAATAGATTATGTAATGCTGAATCATTATATGGCGTCTCAAGGACGCATAAAGATATGGATAAAAAACATATTGATTTTTTATGTACTCAAATTCAAAGTAAATCTAAAGGTAAATTTGGGTTACTTAGAATTATTGGCGGCGAACCATTGCTTTCAGAAATCTTGGATTATGCTGTGCGTAAATTTGAAGAATTAATAAGCAAAGGTTTTGCCGATTCAATAAATATAGTAACAAATGGAACTATTAAACCGCATGACAAAATTAAACCCTATTTGGTTTATGCTCCTATTTGTGTTGGTGAAATGATAAAAACAAAAGGTCGTGAACTAACAAAAGATGAAGTGTATGGCATTAAGAATATTAAACATAGAAATATTACACTTTGTCCTTTGGATTTTGATCAGAATGCAGAAATATGTGATAGAGTCGATATATGTGGAATACAGTATTCTGTTTACGGATTTGCATACACCGCTGCATGTTTTCCAGCAATGTTTGCAGCCTCAGTAAACCATCGTTATTTTTTGCATTATTTGCCTGATAGTATTTTCGATTTTTTTCAAAACGACTTTGCCAAAAACACATGTTCAAAGTGTGTTTATGCTATCAAAGATTACAAATCGCTCGTATTAAAACATCCGGATATTCAGGATGAACATTATTATGGGGCTACTTGGTCTCAAATTATTGCTAAAAACAAAAATGAATTTATAGAACCTGATACTACTTGGATTAATACCATTAGTTTAAATAATTATTGATATGGTTTTAAATGATGAACAGTTTAATGCGTTCCGAATGGAAATCGCAACATTTGGGAATATACCTATTTTGAGTAAGTATTGTGGTATCGGGTGTGTATTTTGTAAGGTACACACAGATTCATACCTAGGTCATTACCCTAAAATTCCTATGATAGATGTTGATGATCTTCTCAAGGGTTTTGCATATATAAATCCAAAAGTAAACTACGTGCGTCTTGGAGCTGGTGTCTTGGTGGCTCCACATACAGATCCTTTTTTACATCCTAAGATTTATGATTTTATTAAAATTGCATCCAACTATTTCCCTCAAAAAAAAATAACGACTGTAACGACTGGTGCATATATACAGGAAGACAAGGTTGATTTCTTAAATTCTATTTCAAACTATGGAATTGATCTATCCTTAATAACAATGCAGGAACAGCGTGAAGCAATTATACCACGGTCAGAAAGGGAACGTACAATGTATCTTCTAAAATACGCTCCTTTGAATAAGTGTACACTAATGTTTACTGGTGAACTTGATGAGATAAAAAGAGATTTGGAATTATTACATGAATTAGATGTTCATAAAAAAGTACGTCAAATTCTTGTGAGAAGAATGGAGCATACAGCAACCTCTCAGGATCGACTTAAAGTGTTGTCTCAGTCATGTATTGATAAATATGAAGACTGTATTTCATGGGTAAAACAAAATTATCCTGATGTGATATATACGGTTCCCATTTTAGCAGATGTTTATAGAGGTGGAAATAATGAGTACTTTATAGATGCGGATGAACGTATTGCAAAGCAGAAATCAATTATAACTAATCTCCCCAAAAATACGTGTGTGAATTTAATATGTCCAAAGTCCGGGTATCAATATTTTACAGAGGCTTTTAAGTATATGCCAAACGTAAAAACAAATCTAATTGAGAATCATCTTTATGGTGGTTCGGTTTCTGTTGCAGGGCTTTTGAATCATCAAGATATTAGAGAACAATTTAAACCAACAAGTAATGATATTATGATACTACCGAACGAGATGTATAATGCAGATGGAAAAGATCTGTTGGGTGAAGATTTATGTGAACTTGAAAGGTATTATAATTCTAAAATTATATTAGGATGACAAATAACAATACATGGAGTAAATTCAGAATACTTGTAGCTAATAACTGTAACTACAAATGCCCTTTTTGCCATAATGAAGGGCAAGAAAAGCCACAAAAGGCCAACTTGATGTCTAAGGAAAATTTCATGGACTTAGTTGACATTTTATCTACTGGGCCTATTGATGAATTAAATTTAAGCGGTGGAGAACCATTCTTAAATAAAAATATAGTGGAAATGATAGAGTATGCTGATAAGCGTTTGGTATGTGATATCAGCTGTGCAACTAATTTTTCACTAATTAATTCAAAGCAAATAGAGCGTTTGTCAAAAACAAGAGTGAAGCTAAATATTCAGTTTCCTTATGTTAATGAGAAAGCATTCCATCAAAGTACAGGAAACGGTAATTTGACGGCTATACTTCAAAATATAGATTTAGCTAGAAATTTCGGCTTAAATATTGGATTAAACACAGTTATACAAACTGAAAATCAAGAAGATTACGAACACATTATTAAGTTTGCTATAGGGAGAGAATTACCCCTTAAATTATTGCCACAAATAGGTGGAAATAATAGTAAGAAGTACAAGGATTTCATATTCCCGATTTTGAATAGATATTCTGTTGATTATGTTGACAAAGGTTGTGGAGCACTTAGGTGGATATTAAAAAAGGGAGAACATAGTACAAGCGTGTTGTATATAGATTCTCCATGTTTTTATGGGGACATTGAGACATGTAAGAAATTTGCAGAGATACGAATACATCCTGATTTAACAGCACAGACATGTATTATGAAAGAATCTTCAGAACAATTGTATTTAAATAAAGGTCCTCAATATGTAATAAATCAATTGCAAAGTTTATGGAAAAACTTCACGACATGTTAGTTGAATATAATACACATTATGTGCCTATTAATTGTAGAAGCTCATGGAGTAAACAGTTTATGGAAGCAAAATTTCCTAAATACTGGGAAATTGTGTTTAAAGAACTATATCCACTAGACAAAAATTTGAAGGTCATCGAAATTGGTTGTGGACAGGGGGATGTTACCTCTATTTTGTGTTATTTAGGCTTTTATAATGTCAGAGCTTATGAGATGGATAGTCTTATGAGTAAAATTGCTGCAAACAAGATTGAGCAGATTTTCGGAAGAACAAAAATTGTAATGTGTTCGCAATACCCTGCTTTGCAAGAAATTGCGGATATACTTATACTCGTAAATTGTGCTTATGCGGATGGTTGTTCTAATAAAGAAGATTATTTGCGGAAGCTTGTCTTATATTTCGACAAAGCCAACAGACCAAAATTATTTCTTTTGGAAGTTATAGATTCTGAATATAAAATTCCAGATGAAGAATTTCCAGACTGTCTTAGACTAAACAGTGACGATATAAAAGCAACTTTTCCACAAGCTTATATCTATTCGTATATAACATATAAATATCCGCAAAATAAACGTACAAAAAAACTATATATAATTCGTCATACAAAATGAAAATTTTAATCATATCAAATGAGTTTTCTACTGAAGGAGGTGGATTAGCATATGGTTGTATTCAATTTCGCCAGTTACTTGAAAAGATTGGACATTCTGTTACGATTTTATCATCAGATATTGATTCAAGTATGGTAATTAAAGGTGGATATAATAAGCGACTTGGTTTAGATTTGGCACATGAATTAAAATTAAAGCAAGATTCTATATTAATAAGCGATCACCAACTGATAATTGCATTTGGTGGAGGTTATAATGCCTATTATTCAGCACTGCTTGCATCTAAATGTCGCATTAAACTTTGGATAATGTTTCGGGGGTCTGATGCAAACTTGGCTAAGTGGAATTCTGATATGTGTTACTATACAAATTATTCAGTTAATGTTGCAGCAAAAGTTATTTGCTTGTCGAGAGAGTTGGCTGATAATGTTGATTTATTGACTTTGCGCAAGGTTAAAAGTTTGGTAATACCTAATCATTCCACAAGAATTGAAAACATCGTACAGGCATTTCCACGTAAAAGATTAATTGTGGGTTGTGGTGCCTCGCATATGAATGAGAAAAAGGGCCTTTCTAATTTATTAGAATTGGTTGCAACTTACAACCAAAAGTATTCTGAAGGTATGCAATTAGAAATAGTAGGAGAAATTGATAATGATATTCTACTGCAATATGAGAAAAAGTCAAACAAACTAGGCATAAAATCTCTAATAAAATTTATAGGTTCTAAAAGTAGAGCTGAATTTAGAGCAATTCAAAAGAATTGGAATCTATACATTCAGGCATCAATATGCGAAGGTATGGGAAATTCTGTTACAGATAGCATGGCTTTGGGTATACCAGTCATGATTTCCGATACGGGCTTTATTGCTGAGTACGCTGCGAGTAAATTTCCTCAGATTGTTTTTTCTTCTCTTTCTCCAGATAAAATGGCTGAAGAAATACATGAAATGATTTCTGACCAATCTTCATTTACGAAATATCAAGAATTCTACGAATCATTCTTTGATGAAATTTCTTATGATAGAGTCAAAAAACGATGGCAAAATATTTTCAGCAATGACATTGAATCAATTGAGGTCCCGGATCTTAGTAGTATTATTTCTGTTTCGTTACATGATATATCTGGAGAAAAACATGATAACATAACCACTCCTATCGAGGTTTTTAGAAAATTTAATTATGATATATTTCAATCTGGTTATAGGTTATGCTCAATGAAAGAGTATATGACTTTACCCCTTAGCAAAAGAAAAAAACATATAGTTTGTACATTCGATGATGGGTATACAGGACTTTTGTATAATGCGATGCCTATCATGAACGAATATGGCTTTACGGCTACTGTTTTTGTTTGCACTGAATATATTGGAAAAAGCAACGACTGGAATTTTAAAGATAAGACAAAAAGAACGCATCTGTCATTTAATGAACTTATGACCTTACAACATAATGGCTGGGAGATTGGATCTCACGGTGTAACACATCAGTCGTTGCTTAAACTGAATGATAAAGAAATTGATATTGAGCTTATAGAGTCAAAGAAAATTCTTGAAAATGTATTCGGGCCTATAATGTCTTATGCTTATCCATACGGGGACTATAGCGAATATATAATGAATCAAGTAAAAAAATATTATGATTATGCTTTTCTATTAACACAAGGTGGAGTTTTCCTAGCAGTAGATTCATTGCGCATACATAGATATTATATTTCGGAAATATATCACATAATTAACAATATATGAAGGTTTTAGGTATTTTTAGAGGCTTCCCGGGTTTAGGAAGAGTCGTTGCCGGAGTTTCTATTTTGGAAACTTTAAGGGACACTTATGGTTTCAAGACTCTAGCCATTTCATATTTGCAAGGAAACGAGTATTTGAGAACTCATGATTTTAAGGTATATAATGAAGTTTGTTCTTTTGATTATTGTTCAATAGGACTTTTGCCCACAAACCATTTTGCAAAAAGTATAAATGAGCAAGTAAAGGATTTTTGTCCTAGTATAATAATTGTTGATGGCGAACCTCTTATTGTTCAATCATTGAGAATTTCTTATCCCAACACTAAAATTATTACTCTTTTAAATCCATCTGATGTTGATAATGAACATAATGATATAGAGGCAATGGATTTTTTTAATGCTTGTTATCAACTTGCCGATTTAGCGATTATTCATGGAAGCAGATTTGTAGAAACAAAAAGAGCTTATAAACATATAATCTCAATACCTACTATTCTACGCAATGAAATAACTCATATAAGAAGATATCCCAATAAAACAATATATTGTATTCTAGGAGGAGGCACTTTAAATGTAAGTTCGGAATTTTACGAGTCTACTGTAAAAATTGGTTCCTTATGCATTGGGGTTGCAGCTTATCTTCAAGATTATAATTTTAAGATCTTATGTTCTTGCGAAGATATTTATAATGATTTACAAAAGCAGATAAAACCAGATAATGTAATCTTAGTACCTAAAATTATGGAAGCGTGTGATTATTATTCGAATGCTTCATTAGTAATTACTCGTTCAGGAAGAAATACTTTAGGAGAAGTTGCATACCTTGGAATACCTACTATTTCATTTATTTCAGGGTGCGGATATAGAAAATCTGAACAAAAAAGTAATATTGAATCAATTAATGCTCCTAATATACATTGTGTCGATGTGAACATCTCAATAGAAACGTTTTCCGACATAATAGAAAACTGTATTATGAGTGACAATATGACTTCTACTTTAATTGACGGAAAACAGTTAGCCATTGATGCAATTTTATCTTTATACAGGGATAATAATGGCATTGATTATTATGATAGTAATAAATGGAAGTATGAACTTGAATCTGCTGCATCCTTACAAAATACTACTGTAAAGAAGAAGGAATTTAAACGTTTGCGCGCTGCAATATTTAAGGAAAATATCAGAATTGTAGCCGAATCTGGTTATTATAACTCTTATGGTAAATGGATTTCCGTAAATCAGGAGAATCAGTATTCCGAACTATATAGGTTTGAGCAATCACAAGTGACAGCAAAAATTAATTGTAATACAATTATACAAGTAGTTAATGTCGATTCTATAGATGCTGGAATAGATTTATTAAAAGATGGTTATGATCCCATAGTTCTAGATATGGCATGTGCTGAAGGACCCGGAGGAGGTGTTATTGGAGGTTGCTATGGTCAAGAAGAATCCTTATTTAGGCGTAGTGATTTGTTCTCACAAACTTTTCAGTTTGCAAAATATGCTAATGTGTTTGGTCTCAGGAAATCATCTCATCAATACCCACTTGACGATGTTCATGGTGCTGTGTATGTTAGAAATTCAAATATATTTAGACATACTGAGTCTTTAGGATATAAACTTATGGAAAGGTGTTATAAATTATCATTTATCGCTGTTCCAGCCCTAAAAGAACCATCTTTAATAAACGGAGATTTTTCAAAAGAAGATTTAAATATAACGCAAAAAAAAATCCGTACAATTTTTAGAACTGCTTTGAGGCATGATCACGATGCCATAGTTTTAGGGGCTTGGGGCTGTGGTATATATAAAAACCCAGCAAAATCGATAGCAAAATGTTTCCATACAATTTTAGATGAAGCTGAATTTAGGGGGGCATTCAAACAAGTTGTATTTGCTATCAAAGAGGACGTTTGTTCATTTAAGTCACACAATATAGATGGAAATTTATTTCCATTTACACAAGAATTTTGCAAATGAAACCTATACTATCAATAATCATTCCAGCATTTAACGCTTCGAGGTATATCGAGAAATGTCTAGATTCTATATTTAACAATGATTGCTTTGGAATCGAATATTACAATCTTTTTGAAACGATTGTTGTAGATGATTGTTCTGAAGACACGACTGCAATCATCGTAGAAGATTATATTGCAAAAAATCAGTTAAAGAACTTGTTTTTATACAGTCACAAAAAGAACAGGAAACAAGGTGCTGCACGAAATACAGGATTACAGTTTGCTAATGGAAACTATGTATGGTTCGTTGACGTTGATGATATTGTTATGTCGGATATGCTGTCCCTGTTAAAAGACAATTCATTACCTCCTTCAATTGATGTTATACAATTTAATGCTGCTTCAGAAGATCTTGTTGGAAACCGTTTTGTAGATGATTTTTTAAAAGAACCACTAAGTAATCTATCAGGTGTTGAATATTTGGAATTTGAAGCTAGGATGCATTATTCCAATAGGATACGAGCCCCATGGTCTAAATGGTATCGAAGAGAATTTCTTCTGCAAAATGAGCTTTTTTTTGAGGAAAATATTTATTGGGAAGATGTTGTTCATACGTTGAAGTCTATATATTTATCTAAGATTTTTATGTACATTACTTTGGTTGGCTATGTGTATGTACAGACTCCAAACTCTGACATGCGAGGGGTTCAAAACGGGCAAAAGATAGCTGATGTTATAAGATTTTGTGTTGATTCATTTGAGTTTCTTCAAAAGCAAGGGGCTTCTATTACTATTATAGAATTTCAAAGGGAATATTATGAACGTGTACTTCGGAAGTACAAATATAATCTTCATTTTCTGCAGAAAAAGGATTTTGATATTTTTGATAGTGTGGTTTCAAAATTTGACTTTTCAGTAATTGAAAAACTTTGTCATAATGATGAACATAATTGGTTAAACACTGCTGATGGCAGATTTAAAACATGGAGAACTAATAATGAAAACTAAAATTGTATATGTATTAGTGAGTTCTGAGGATGATCTTTTTTGGGAACAATGTCTTATCTCTGTTATGTCAGCTCGCTACCACATGCCGAACGCAAATATTATCCTTGTATGTGATAATATAACAAAAGATACTTTTTGTGGAGTAAGACATGAGATTGAGTCATTTTTTTCAAAAGTAATTGTTGTTCCTTTTGATGATAGTGTTGATAAAATAAGACGTTCTCGTATTATTAAGGTTACGTTGCGTAGAATAATAAATGGTGATTTTCTCTATATTGACTGCGATACGTTAATAACTCAGCCGATTGATAGCATAGATGAGATTGATGCGTCGGTAGCTGCAGTTTTGGATGGTCATTGTTTATTTAAGAACCATCCAATGAAAGAATACTTCTTATCGCAAAACAAAATATTAAATTACTCAATTGACAAAGTTGTTGAGTATTTTAATGGAGGAGTTATGTATGTAAAGGACGATAAACGAGCTTATGAATTATATGATTATTGGTATAAAAATTACCAATTGTCATGTTCTAAAAAACTAACTATCGACGAACCAGCTTTAAGTAAAAGTAATATAGAATTAGGAAATCTAATACAAGAGTTGGATGGAACATGGAATTGCCAGGTTCGCTTCGGCGCATTATACTTGGCAAAAAGTAAAATCTTACATTTTTGTTCAAAAAAAAATATGCCTGTTTGTATACTTTCAAATAGGGATTATTTGCAAAAAGTAAAAGCTAAAGGTCCACTTACAGAGCATATAACAGATTATATCAAAAATTGGAAAAAAACAATGTGCCAAGGAATGGTAACTTGTATTGGTGTAGATGCTTCATATGCTTTGTCTCAGCAGTATGAAATTGGAAGGAAAGAATTTGTCTTTAACCAAATGAAAGATAGTCTTTACCTTCCTAAATTTAAAATAGTGAAACTCCTTTTATCCTTAAGAAATTCTTTCATTGGTGTAATTATCCCTGCACATCTATCTATGTTATTGTATAAAGAAAAATTTGGTAGGAACATACAGAATGAACCTGAATATGACTTTAATAAAATGCTGCATAAGCTTGCTTTTAATTCAAGACATGAGGAATGGAGTATATTAGCTGATAAATTAGCGGTACGACAATATGTAGAATCAAAAAAACTGGGAAATATTCTTCCAACTATTTATAATTCTTGGGATAGCGGAAAAGATATAGACTTTAAGATGTTGCCTATTCAATTTGTTCTTAAATGCAATCATGATAATGGCTCTACAATTACTGTTACTGACAAATATTCAGTAGATATTCCTTTTATAAAAAACTTTTATTCAAAAAGGGTAAGAAAGCGATTTGGCATATTAACAGCTGAACCTCATTACAAAACTATAAAAAGAAAAATATTTGCAGAGGAATATCTGGAAAATGACAAAATATTCTCGGACTCTTTGGTTAGTTATAAGTTTTTCTCATTCTATGGGAAAACCGACTATTGTCAGGTAATTTATGACTCAAAACATCATGAAAATCAAAAGTGTATTGTTTATAATACTCATGGATGGATTAAAGAACCACATTTTGTTGTTAAAAATAGAGGCAATGTGGATGTTCCACTTCCGAAAACATTAGATAAAATGTTAGATGTGGTTTTTCAATTAGCTTCTACTTTACCTTTCTGTAGAGTCGATTTATACGAAATTGGTGATAGAGTCATTTTTAGTGAAATGACATTTATGCCGGGAGCTGGTAGAATGAATAATTTTTCGCAAGACTTTCTTTCTGTCTTGGGAAAACAACTAAAAAAAACTGAGGATAGATGGAAACTATTATAGTAACGGGTTCTTCTGGATTCATTGGCTATTCTCTCTCCAAATATTTGTTAGATAGAGGATATTGTGTTATTGGAATTGATATTCATAATGGTGAAGGCGTGCTTAAAAAACTTCAAAATGCAAGGCACGATCAACTCGCCCAATATGAACATTTTATAAGTATTCATAGGGATTTAGCTGAAAGCATATCTGATTTGACGACATATTTTGAAAAATCAAGTTGTGTAGTTCATTTAGCAGCAACAGCTGGAGTTAGAAATTCTAATAAAAATCCGAGCGAGTATATCAGAAATAATGTTGTTGCATTTTCTAATGTCATAGAATTAGCTTTACAATCAAATATTCAACACTTTATATTTGCAAGTTCTAGCAGTGTATATGGTGATATATCCATACCTATTGATGGGGTTACTGAGGATTTAAGCCATTGTGAAATCAGAAGTGTATATGCAATGACAAAAAAGATGAATGAAATAGAAGCTTATCTATTGTCATCCACTACAAATATGAAAATTACAGGACTACGTTTTTTTTCTGTATATGGCCCTTTTGGGAGGCCTGATATGGCACCATGGATTTTTTTAAATTCTATAATTTTTAATCAGCCAATAACTCTTTATGATGAAGGTTCCTTAAAGAGAGATTTCACATATATCGATGATGTTGTTCATTCAATTTATAAAGTATTAACTAAAAACAGAGAGTCTCAATTTGAATTGTATAACATCGGTTGTTCTTCTCCACAAACAGTTATATCGTTATTACATTGTATTGAATCTATATTGGGTAAAACAGCGATTGTCAGTTTCGTTTCAAGAGAACCTGCTGATGTTATTCAGACATTTGCTAATATGAGTAAATATAAAAAAGACTATGGGGAATTATCTAAAAGTTATTTTAGAGAGATGGAATCAGGAATAAAAGATTTTTGCATGTGGTTCTGCAAATTCAAGGAATCGTTAGATTTAATAAATTAATGCCATAATTTTATCATAGATTCCATATATGCAAGTGTTTATATGTTATTAATGGCAGAAACGAGATTAGGCATTTCATTCCTGCCACTAATTTTATATCGATATTATCTATCTCCCTCTTCTGAAATGATGCTCCTCTTCTACATTTTCTTGGTTGTCCTGTTGCTTGCCAGACTCATAGTCTTCCAATTCCTTGAAGCCACCACGCATGAAGCTGTAAGCTGAATCTCTATCATGTGGCATTTCACGAGAGGTGAATACCTCTTGCTGAGTCTCTGGGTCATAGAGGTGCATTAAGAACTTATCAAGAATTTCACCTTTGGTCGCATCTGCTGGTTGGCGAGATACCAAATAGTAGCTTGAACCTTGTATGTCTGAGTTGTCAAGTTTTAGGCATTCCTTACCTTGATAATTCTCGAATCCGTCCATTCTAAACCCGTTGTCACGTCGAGCAGCCCAATAGACATCTGTCATGAAGTTGTCTAAGGCTTCTCTGTTATTAGAAGATTTATCATTATTCAATGATTGGGGTTGTTCAGCAACATAATAATCAGGTTCGGTTTCAATCTCTGCCTGATAAACAAGCATTTCGGTAAGTTTTTCATTCACACCTTCAAGATTGCTGTCTAAACTGACATCGTGATCATAGGGAAAAGAATGCATCACATTTAGCCCCGTATTGGTTACGGAACCTACATCAAGAGTGTCTTTTTCTTTGTCGTATTGGATATGGAGTATATTGCCATTCGGCATTTCAATGACTGGCATTCTGTTTTGAGTCATCTTTTCAAATTCCTCGGCCACCATGTTGCAGGCTACCGCATTTACATCTGCGGATGTATCTCGATTGATTCCATAGCGAGTGATATTATCCCTTACTTCCTGTTCTGATACCTTTCTCAGAATGTTATAGGTGCCACCAACTGTTCCATTATAGACAACAGCATAGTGCTCATCTTCGGCTGCAATGGTATCCCCTCGATGCAGTTCTGGAGATTTGTGAGTGAAATCAAGGTTTATTGCATCACCATCATCATAGTTTCTAGCTTCCTGAAGCATCTGCTCAGGAGTAAGTTTGTCAAATATTTCAGTGTCACTAACTAACTGAAAGTATTGAATGCTTGCATAATATACCGGTTCCTTGGTAGTGGTAACAGCATTTTTGTTACTTTCATCATGTTGCTCATTCTTCTGCTGTGCTAATTCCTCGGCAATTGCATCAAGTTTAAGAGTCAGAATAGACGAAGCCTTCTTCACATCAACCAATGTAGTCTTGATAAAATCAGGAGATTCTTTCAAACTATCAAGCCATGATTTAAGGTATGCTGCGCTATCTTCCTTGACGTGCTTCACTAGTCCATAGCGTTGTGCAACCAGAGCACTACCAAGTTCGGCAACCAATTCTTCACGAGCATATTCAGCACTACCAAAACCACCTTCTGGCTTCAATCTACCTAGCTGATTTTCAGCTCCAGTCGAATGTATTGCTTCATGAAAAGCAGTTCCTGCAAAAGATTCTGCATCGATGAACTGAGACTTCTCAGGCAAAGTAATTTCATTTTTGGATATACTATAGAAAGCATTATCTTGATGGACCAAATTGATAGGACAAATCCAACTTTGGTCTTTAATCATCTTATCCAAAGGTTCAAAGGAATTTTCCCCGCCACGGAGTTCAGGTCTAATGAGCTGATTTTGCTCCTCTAGCTTGGCATACAGTTCAGGACGAGCCTCCTGCAAATTGGTTTGAGCGACATTGAAAACGTTATATACATTCAGCTTGGGATAGACATTAATTTTCTGCTTCTCCTCGTTGCTAAGTAATTTATAATCATCGTATTTAACACGTTCTTTTGTCTCTTTATCAATGCAAGTAAAGGTTGTTATGAAAACTGGAAATGAACGTTCTCCTTTATTCACACCTACATGAGGCAGTTCCTCACCATTCTTATTTGTGACTGGCGAGCGTTTTCCTTCCTTATCCTTATTAAAATTCAATCCGACAACTCGGTCAAAGGTACACCAGACTGGCAGTTTATAACCTTTCTTCTCAGCCTGAAAAGTCAACATAAGTGCGTTCATTCCATTGTATTCTCTGCCCGAAAGATTCTTTGGCCATTTGAGAGCTGACTCAGTAAACCACGGTTTTTTCCAGTCACCTTGCAGAGTATTGATTTTTTCAATCATCATCTCAGCAAAACGGTCAAGTGCTTTATCCTCTGCGCTTTGTCCGTCGCTATTGTAGTTTTTCTTATAGTAAGCCATAGTTAAAATGGTAATTCTTCTTTTGTTTCTTGATAAGCCTGCTTAACCCATTCCTTGATTTCACTTACTCTGCAATCAAGATTCAGTCTTTTATGGAACACTGTAATAGCGAGTTTGCCTTTGACTTCAACCTTGGCTGATGGATAGAGAGTGTTACACACATCTCCAGAGAAACGAGCAAATCTTACCCAAGTGAACTCAAACGCATCATTTACCTTCTCGGTGCTATATCCTGAGAAAAGTTGATAAGGCTTGCCATTCTTATCTGTTCGTTCATCAATCTGTTTACCGAGAGTCCCACGAAACTCCAGTTCACCATTGATGGCATCTGTTACTGATGCTGGATTCAAATGAATTTCCTTGGCTGAAAGGTTTACATACATGGTTTCACCTCGCTTCTTGAAAGTAAGAATACCTGTAAGCTCCGCTCTAGTCCCGTTTGTACATAGACTAGCTTCATTGGCATTGTATCCGTCCTTGATTACGGATATTTCAATCGGAAGCGTTTCCTTAGTAACGTCACCGACATTCACGGTTAATGATAACTGTGTGTAAGTTTTGCCGTCTTTGCTGGTCCTCGTTGTTGCAGCACGGCTGATTACGCCATTTACTGTTACTTCTGCTTTTATCATGGTTGTTTGCTTTTGTGTTTGTTGTTTCTATAATTGGTCATATAAATCTTTTTTGGACTTAGAGAGTCCACGACCTCTACGTGGCTTTCTCATAATGGTTTTCTCGATGTCTTCATCTTCATAAGGCGTTTCTACAGCTGCATGTCTCAGCTCATAATAGCACCATGCACCTGAAACGAGGATGATTACAAGGAAGAGCTTTGCCACAAACTCGTTGGTCATGGCATAAAGTCCCCAATCCCAAAGGAATGTTACTACGGCTAGTGCAGCGATGCTACAAGCCTTTCTTTTTTTGTCTGTCATATTTTTGTTTGTTGGTTTATCGTCTGATCGTTTCTACTTGACTCTCTGATTGCGATGCCTGTTGTTCATAGTTCTGTGAAACTTGATGAGAGGCAAAAATGGAACCGACCATTCTTGCTATCTTTTGCTTTTTGACATCATCACTGAGGTCTGTGGCATTCAATACGGATGAAAGTCTGCTGAGTTCTCCGTTGCTCAACTCATGATGCATCACATTCTTTCCGTTGTTTATCTCCAATGTGGCACTACCATTATCTCCAATGGTTAGGGCACTTGATTTCATGTTTGGCATCAGAGAACTCAAATCAATACGTTTTGTAAGTGCTGCATCAGTTGCTGCTTGCATTTTTTCCTGTTCACTCTTTCCGTCAATCTGAATGGCCAGTGCCATGAGTGAGGTGAACATGGTGATTGCCATTTCTGTTATCGGGTCTCCCTGTGCCATGTTTACACCACTATCCTCAGAGGATAATAGTTTCTTCATCCAGTCTTCGGGAGTTTGAGGTATGGATTGGTCTTCCTTTTTATCATTAGAATTTACATCCTGACTTTTGTATTTTGCAAGTAAATCCTGACCGTTGGACATCGCTTGGATTTGGATATTGCCTTTTTGTGCAATCTCAGCCAAGTAAGATGCAGGATCTAAATCACGGGACGTTCCATCTGATGAGATTTGTTTAACCCCAAAATTAAGATGTTCGCCGGTTGTTCGAGTGGCGGTATTGCCTGACACACCAAGTTTCTGTCCTGCACTGACTTCATCACCCACCTTCACGTCGATAGATGACAAATGCAGATAGCTTACTTTGACTTTGTCTCCATTCTCACGTTCATATTCCACTTCTACAGATTTTCCTCCGGCAGTGTTGGCATTTGCATTCACAGAAGCAACCTTACCTTTGCTTTCGGTAACCAAGACATCATCTTGCTTGGTGCGGATATCGATACCTTTGTGCATCTGTTGCTTTGAGCCATTAATTGGATCCTGACGCATACCAAACGGTGAAGTGATAAGCATAAATTCATCTCGACGTAAGGGGAAAGAATAGTCTTTACTCTCTTGCGCCTGTTTTGTCTCAGCTTGTGGAGCATTATCCATTCCTATAGTTTTGCCTTCGGCTTTCAATTCGGCAAGAACCTGTTTGTCGTATTGAGCTAGGTCATTACGCTCAATAATTTTGATTAGGCTTGGAGCATACTTACCGGCAGTAGCATAGCCGGCTTTGTCAAGATCGTTAGCCCAGCCACGATAGTCGTCAGGTTGAAGCTTGAAACATGAAGCATAGCGGTTACTGTTTTTCAGAAACTTACTATGATGTTCATAGGAATCAGCAACGGATGTGTAGCTACAGAATTTCTCATTGGGTTTGTCATCCGTGTAAAGTCCATATTTACCCCCGGCCTTAATCCATGACCCGGTTGCCTTGATACCAAAATGGTTATTCTCATTTCTGGCCAACTGGCTCTGTCCACTTGCGCTTTCAAGGATTCCTTGGGCAAGTGTAACAGAGGCTGGAATGCCATAGCGACGCATATTGTCTTTGGCAATCTCTTTATATTGGTCAATATATTCTTGGTTTTTGCTCATTGGCTACATTCTCATTCTTGTTCGTATATGTTCATTTTCCTCTTCTCGAATTTCTTCTTTTGGAGTTTCCTTAATAGACTGTTTCGGTTCTTCCAGCTGGTCACAGATAGCCACTCGGTTGCCATCACGAATTAGTTTGGGCAGATAGCTGTCTAAAGCATAGTGAGGAAATGAGACCATATCTACCTTTTCATCAGTACCATCTTTGGTTACTTCAACCTTTTCAAGTCCCAATGATTTCTGCATGATAGGAACATCTGCAATGTAACTTCTATAGGTATCATCTACTCGGAAGAGCAACAAGGCATCAGGATGCTTTGCTTTCAGGTTCTCATACTGATCTAAAAACTTAGCACTAACTGTATTGTCATTAGCTAAATGCTGTTCAGGATGTAGTACGTCAGCATAGATTTTTGCAGCCAATGCTTTTTTGTATTCAGTGATATTACCTGCCAGCCAAGCCTTCTGCCATTGTTCCTGTGTTATCTCACGTTCCTTGATGTTGTCAATACCCTCAATCTTAGGTAGGCAGTAGAGTTTATGTGTGTCCTTTGTCCGATAGATACTCACACGAGATATTTTGTCGGTGTCTTCTTTACTCGCACCAAGGTCGAACAGGTCAACTTTCAGTTCGGGTTTGTTTTGTACCAGGGCGTAGTACTTCTGTGCAAGCTCATTTCTTAACAGATTGCTTTCTTCCATCTGTCCCTGCTTGATGGTTGAGAAGAACTGGTTAAGGTCTGCTTTGTCGGGATAGACACTAAATCCATTTCCATTTTCAGGTTTCATATACATAGCCCAGCGACCTTTATCATCACGCAGCATTTGGACTTGCTCAAATGACGGAGCCACGACTTGCTTTACAGCCTCGCTGATATCAAGTTTAGAAATCTCCTTGAGTTCCCATCCTTTAAGTTTAGCTACACTCACGTCCTTGTTCTCAAAATAATGGTCATCGGGTCTATAGCCTAGAGAACCATCATTGTTATAGAATCGCACATAACTGCTTCCACTTTTCATGAGAGCGGACTCAATACGGTCTTTATTGAATCCTGGCAGGTCATTCTTTTCAATCTTGGCATTTGCCTCATTGCGTTCTGCTTCCGACATTACTTCATCAGGAGTCAAGTGGAATGGTCTTTTATCATCAGCTGACAATACAACAAAACCACCAGTTGCTGCACAGGCAGGCAGAACTACATCTGTAAGCCCGGTCTTCGTATCTTTAACAATGACCATCTGCCGATTCTCCTTATTTGGGATATCATGCAATGTATCGGCTACAACATATCGACCACTTCTCACATTCCACTCAGACGGCATATACTCAGATAGCGCATTCGACATGTTGGAGCCTTCTTCTACAGCTTTAGTATAAGCCAAATCAACAACATCGGGATCGTCGCTGTCGGTTTTCGACAAGCCATAATTCTTCTCATTTTCATAATGCACCAGACTGAATTTCTTCAAGAAAGCTTCTTTCTCTTCAGAAGATGCAAAGTTGCGGTCATCCACTCGCATACCACCTTGACGGATAATATCGAGCATGATGGCACACTCATGAGAATCTACCTTTGGGCGTTGCTTCTCCCTTTCATTCTGTATTTCCTGCTGGTTAATCTCTGTCTTGTATTCAATTCGCTGTCCATCTTCGGCACGGTGAATAGCATCCAGAGCATTGTTTACATCGCTCTCGATAGCATCAATCAGACAAGGATTTTCACGGAGCTCTCTTTGCCAATATTCAATGAGCTGGATATTGTCACCTGAAATCTTTGATGGCAAACCCATTTCCTGCATCTTGATACCGGAAGTGAGTTCTGCTATCAAACGCTCATATTTCTCAGCATCTTCCGATGGAGCCTTGGCACCATCCATTACCATGCCTTCACGGGCAAGACGTTGCTGATGGCCGGTGGCTGTTACCACTTGGCGCAACATTTCCTGAACGTAATCATGGTAATGTGCAAAGTGTTTTTGTTCTGGCATATATACCACATCCTTCGTGGAATCGTATAGAGCAACGCCACTGGTATCTCTTCTTACAGGAACAAGGTTATCACGCATTTTAAGAATGAAGTCATTCACACTCATGCGAAGTTTGGTTTCTTCGTTCTTCGTATGCAATCGTTCTATAGAACTGCCTGATTGCTCCAACAATTTCTGATATCGCTCCTTATCAACAAGTGGCAATGTAGTCTGATCCAGATTGAACAGAGTAAAAATCTCTCGATTGTGAATACCCTTAAACTGCTTTCTGTCTTCCATCGGAAGTTTCAGATAATCGGCTCTTGTAATCTTGTCATCGGGATTATTACGATTCACATAATCTTTCCAGTTATACCAGATAAATGGCGCACCCTTTTGCTTGGCCAATACAGAAGCTCCCTGATTCTTGGCTTCACGGAAGGTCGTGTAGAACGCTGACTTATATCCATTTTCTTCACAATGTAAGCCCAATGTTAGGGAGTTGAAGGGACTGACACTAATTCCTTTGGGGTAAAATGATGGAGAGAAGCGACCCGCTACGTTCAGCCAATAGCCTTCGTTGGTTTTTGCTCTTTCCAAAGCATTTGATATAAGTTCCACCTGTCGGTTAGCTGCATTTTGTTCTGCTGTTGATTTATCTCTCATGTCTATTGATTCTATGTTGTTTCGTTGGGTGTTATTTGATTCCGACACTACGCTCTCGGTTTTCACTTTCAGTGCGATACTGTTCCTGACTGTAATTGTTCTGAGCTATCATCTGGCTCTGGTCATTCTTGGCAAGTATGGCGTTGGCTAGCGTATTCAATGGTAGTGCTCCAGCATTGTACGCATCCACAACCTTGTCTGTAAGACGTATGGTGCATGGCACTTTATCAATTTTTGCTACCAGGCAGTTGCCTTGCAATGTCGGGTTCTGAATACGTGGATTCAATGCTTCTTCTGCATAGGTCTTGTATTGAACCTGACGTTGTGGACTTTCGTTCTTCCGTTCCAATATTTCACCACCGGCTGTATCGAGCAGTTTCATGCCACCAAAGCCCATCAAAGTCATTTTTAGCAATGGATTCTTGACGAACATTCCTGCCATCACTGAAGCCAGTGGCATAACTCCGTTCTTAAAGTTCATGTTCTTGGTCTTACCAGTGAATAGTCCGATAAGAATATCCGGTAGCATAGCGAGTACATATCCAAGGTTATGACCGATACCACCAAGATTTCCCAATCCTATGGACTTCAACATTCCATCCCAACCGTTAATGTTATTTTCAGAAGCTTGTTCAGAGTGTTCCGTTTCGGTTGTTTCTTGCTTAGTTTTTTCTTGTGTATCGGTTTGGCTTGTGCTTGAATTGGTATCCACTTCTTTTTGTTTCTTAGCTTCCGCTTCAGCCTTGGCTTTTGCTTCAGCTTCCGCCTTAACCTGCATATCCAGCTTTTTCTTGTTAGCTAGATATTCTTCTTCATGCCCCGGAGCGATGACCATTGGCACACTGGCATACTCTGCTTTTCGTTCTTTCGACGGCATCAAGGGAAATTGAATTGCCTTTGGTGGTTTGAGAGCATCAATGTAGAAAGGTTTGGTTGTAGCTATTCCCATTCTTTTATTCAGTGATTTATCGAAGTTCTTGATATAGTCATTCTCCCAGGAGTTTATCTTCTTGCTATTCTGTCGGAATCCAGTAAACACATTCTTCTGTGAACCAAATACTCCACGACTGATGCAATCTTCTACAGTCATTACCTTTTGCCCTTTGTTTTTACTATCCAAGTAATACTCTGCACCTGCAAAAGCTACTTCAAAGGCGGCTAACTTGCCTAGTGAAGCCCATGAACAGAAACCACCTGTTATGAGTGTGTCGGATGCAAATGAGCCAACTTTAGCAGCTCCTTTTTCCATTTTACTCGGATTATAGGCTTTCTCGCATCGGTCTGCAATCTCTCTATCCAAAGGTGTTCGAGAAAGAACGGATGACAATCCTAGCAGACTACCTTCACCTGCCTTGCGCACGATGTATTCCATCGATGATTTTGGTACTTTCTGAGCAACCAAGTGGTCAACCATCATTTGTTCAACACGATAGTCCACATAGGCAAAAGCCAAATCACCGCCTAGCTTTTTGGATAAAGTATCATATTTGTCTCGTCCAATTTCTGCTACAACAGCATTACGCCATTCTGCGGCCATTTTGGAAAAGTCTTTTTGGAGGTCTTTGTTTGATGCAATATTTTTTCGACACATCTCAACATAGTCCTCTGTAGTTTTGCTGTTCCATTTGCCTGTAAGCTTCACAAACTCGTATGAGTCGTCCATTCTTCCAGCCATGGTGTTGGATGCAGAACGTAACATTCCGGCAAAACTCGTTTGGTATTCAGCATATTCCTTTATCTGTTTCTTATTCAGATCATTCTGAACGTTACGCATGATAGGGGAAAGCTGTGCGTTGAAGTAATGTTGGAGACAGTACTCAACTTCTGAGAAGCGTTTTGAATTTTTAATTGCCATGAACTATTTATATGCTTTGTGAGAGCAGTTGCTCCTTGGTTTGTTCTATTGCGTTATGATACATCTCCATCTGTTTTGGGTAATACTCTTCAAGCCATTCATCTTTATCTATCTGGTCATGAAGAAAGAGGATGGCTAGTTTCTGGTCAATCTCTATGGCAGGCTCACCATCTTCCTTATTGTTGAACCAGCATTTAGTCCACCAACGGATTCCGGCTCTGTCGGGATAGACACTCACCATTCTTGGTATGTCGAAACTCTGTATGTCGATATCCAGTTCAGCCAGTGGATCTACAATAACTCCTTCGGCAATGGCTTCGGCTTCAGCTTTTTTTTTTCGAGTGAGGTCATTGATGAGAGAAATATCTGATGCCGAAGTGCTAGATAGTTCAGAAAGTCGCCGATAAGCAGATTCTGAACCTTTGAGATAAGTGGCATAGATTTATGTCCCAATCCTAATGGATTTGTCATGGATGGCATACATTCATAGAAGTATTCCTTCATGGAAGCTGTCGTAAAGATGTTTCTCAATGATTGCTCAGTACGCTCAGGTGAAGCATACAATCCTCCGCTTAGGTCAGTCATATAGCTGGCAAAGAAGCGCATCATCAATTTCTCAATCTCATCCTTGTCTTTATCGTAGTCGTTGTGAATATCCATATCAACGGCGACAAACTCAGGCTGAGCCTTTCCTTTTTCGGACCATGTTTTCACATTGCTGTAAAGCATGGTGATAAACTCCAATGGGTCTATTTCTTCACCATTATATTTTACCTCCATGTGAAGCATATCAGAACTTACACCAACAGCCAATCCTGCTTTCACCTTTTGCCCGAACTGAACGAACACATTTGAAAGATGACTGTAAGTCACTTCATACTTTCCATATTTAATGGTTTCATACAATCCGTACTTTTTTCTATCAATGCCAATACCAGATACGATACCGTCAGCTACAGCTGTTAGAAAATAGTTGTTGGTATTAAAATCAATACCATGATGAAAGAATTCTTCACCAGTCTTGGGATGATTCTGTTTGCCATAACCCAGTGTGAGTTGTACATCTCTATCTCGTTCCTCGAATGGCATACAATAGCCACTGGAGGAGGTCAAATTCATTTCTTGTGTATATGTCATTTTCTCTATTGTAGTTTATCTGCCTCTGTGAATAACAAGTGCAGGTGTTTCTTCTTGTATTCTTGGTTGTTGATTGACTTGTGGTTTAGTCTGTTCGTTGGTTGATCTGCTTTTGTCAATGTTCTCTCCAGTTTGTTGGCTTTCACCACCCATGACTTTGTTCATGTTCCAGTTGTTGCCAATAATCATCATGCCTAAGAATGCACCGGCTATCTTACCAAGCCATCCAAAGCGTCCGAAGGAAAGAATAGCTGCACCAATCAATCCAGCAAGGCTTAATCCTGATATTTTGCCTTTGCCGATATTTTGGAAGAAATCACCAATCATACCTAGACCATTTCCTGTGAATAGTCCTTGAAAGAACTTGCCAACTCCACTCGTTGAGTTATTAGTCTCAGAAAGCATGTTTCCTGCATCTTCAACTAGATTACCAGCACCTGTAACAACCTTACCAACACCATCTACAGTACCTGTTACTACATCTGATACTTTCTCTGTCGTTTCTTTGCCGACGAGTATGTCTGACGCTGTTCTGACAACAGGCTTGTCATTTACTACGCTTTCCCATGCCATGTAGCCTAAGCCACCGCCAACGACAGCTGTTTTGGTAGTTTTTCCCACAGCTTGTACCGCTGTTCCTGCATGGGTGACAGGGTATGTAATGATTCGTCCGGCACGTCGGGCTATACTGCTCCATATACTCATATTGTTGTTTCTTTTGTTTCTTAATCTCTAGAAGCCTCTGCGTCCATTGCGTTTCCATCGATCCATGGCTTCATTTACTATCTTCTTTTTATCAGCAGGTTGTCTTGCTCCACCTTCAATCTCCGCCCAAACATCGGCCATTGAGGTATATTTTACCGCTCTGGTCAGTCGCTTGAGTTTGCGATTCATCAGTTTCAGTTTGGGACGTATTGAGAACACAATCTCTATTCGTTCCTTTTCCGTCATCTTGATATCACTCAGACATACCTGTCGTATATCATTTACAATCTCTACACTTCCCATTATCAGTTCCCGATAAATGGCATTTCTTCTTGATGAAAGGGCAACAGCTAGGGCATTACTCGGGGCATCTCCCAATTCTTCAGTGAACTCAGAAAGATTCGTTGTCAGGTTGCTAATCTCATGGTAGAAACCATATATCTGAGCTGCATAACAGATGATAGAATGAAAGCTGTCTAGATAATCATTGAATTTCCTTTGGATGTTCGTTGTCTCATCAACCTCTTCCTTCAGCCATATATGACCGGTAGTTTCCAGCATCATAGAAGCTTCCTGAGATTTCAGTTCCGATTTAGCTTTATTGGTATAAAGCAATATCATACTTGATAGAGTCGGATCTGATTGAGCATGTAGTTCGATGCATCCAATCAACACAAAAATCAGTATCAGTATTTTTTTCATAGACTCAACTCTTTATCTTATTACATTAGCTGCTCTTCGCCATCTGTCATAGGCTTTCCCTGCAACATCAGCTTTGTTTCGGTCTATCATACCTGCACTGGCTCGATTCCAAACGTCATTCAAATTATAATATCGAATGCTCAGATACAGATAACGGAGCTTCTTGCTGAAAGCACCCAATCTGTCTTGTAATTCCCATAATGTCTGTGAGCGTTCAGCACCCGTGAGCATATTCTGATTACCACCTTTGGCGATAGTTTCATTGAGAAGGGTAAACACAGAAATCAGTTCGGTAGCCGTTTCCACATACAGATTATTCATCGATAAAGTTGCCGCTATGCCTTGTGGATTCTCCTGTACTGCTTTGCGAAGCTGACCTAACGTAATGAAGATGTGTACACCGTCATGATATAGCATCGTTCCTGCTTTCAGTGTGGAAGCATAACCACTCGCTGTCTGTAGGTAACTGCTGTATTTACTTTCCCATTTCTTTATCTGGTTGAACTCTGCCGCCATTGTATTTTGCAACGTTGCAGTCTGTAACTGTGACTTCGTTTCAGACTGAATCTGGGAGTTGATGAGGTCGTTTCCTTCTGCCAAGGCTAGCCACTCTCCGGGATTTAGAATCACCTGAGCTTTTACACCATGAGACAAGGTTATCACTAGCAGGAGTGATAAAAGACTTCTAATAACGATTTGTGATTTCATATACTCCTGATGATTTTTTACAGAATGCAACACGTTCACGCAATACAGACACCAAGTCCAAATCGTTCTTTACTCCAATGATGTCTAGCTTTGGTGTGTTTCTGTCACCGGAGAATATTGTCACGGTCTTTAGTCCGAATATCTGTTGCATAAGGGTTCGGTTTTCATTGAAATCAACTATGCGATACAGTTCCATATAATCACTTTTTCTAGTGAATACACCATGCTCCATTATTAGTTGTTCACCATTGATTCTACATTCTATGCGGCGTAGGTATATAAAGCTGTAAATAAGAAAGATCGTCATAACTCCAGCTGCGCAAAGAATAAGTTTTGGCATGGGCATTGATTCCAACCCGGCCGCAAAGAACAATGCTGTCGTGAGCATAATCTCAGGAAGTTCATCAATGACAAACTGCAACCAGTGTGGTTGTAGAATGATTGTTCTGTATCTATGCATAGTAGTCTCTGTCATTGTCTTATCTGCGGAAATGGTGCTTTTGTTCTATTTTCTCAGTCTCTTCATTGTTTTGCGTCCTGTCTTCCTCGTGACCATCTTTCTGTTCTGTATATTCTCCCTCTATGCCATCAATAGCCGACTCAATGATATTCTCAGATGTGTATTGCTTCTTGTCTAGCAATTGGTCATTCCAGTCCTTGTAATCAGGAGCACATGGCTCGTAAATAACTTTGGGGCTTGACTGATATTCCTTATATGATTTATCAAAAGCTTCCTTGAAGTCGTTATAGGCTTTATTCAAATCTTTTCTCATGGATGCGAGGTCTTCCTCACACATGGGAATACTGAACGTACCACTTACAGAACTATATTCTTCGGCCAATGATTCATAACGGTTATACGCCTTACTGGTTTTACCGTTTAAAAAGCCCATATCACCTGACATTAAATCATCTTCTTTACTAAGTGTTTTCAGATAATCAGTCAGATCATTGGGCTTCATCAGCATGTTCAAGTTGAGTTTTCGTATGGTCTCTTCCAAACTAAAATCCTCTCTGCTAATATCCGTGTAGTATTTTTCGCCTCTGTCATCAATCACCATCACACCTTGTTCAGGCTGCGAGGTTCGATAATTGGCATTATCCTTTGCTACAAGGAAGTTAAAGGCAAACATTCGTCCGGCACGGTCTCTATCAAAACATAGATGATGATTGGCATTCTCTGTCTGATTCATCATGCCTTTGTACTGATGAACACTTGGATTACCTGCTGTGCTTACAAAGCATGATTTATCCAGTGCCTCGATGGTTCTCTTTGATTCATTCGAATTTGTCTCTTTTGTTGCCAAAGCCTTGTCCTTCATAATCTGATAGTAGCTCATGGCATCATAGGCACTTTCGAACCAATACACATCCTTTACTTTGTCAAGTGCTGTTCCGGCAGGTGTCGCTATCCACATTCCTTCGGTAGCGTTGCTTCCGGCTGCCATCCCTTTATAAATCGTCTTGCCGGTCTTTGTAGCACGACTGCGTTCTTCAAATCCTACGATAGTTGCTAAATCACTTGGCTTCCGTAATGGAAATGATAAGTTGGCATAAGTCTTACCGTTCTTAGCTTCTTTCATAGCGATGAAGAAATTGTTATGAAAGGCTTTCTGGGTATCAAGATTAATACCTCTTGTCTTGAAGTAAGGGTAGAAAGGCTTCTGAGAGTCAAATGAACCTAATCGGAAATCAACTCTTTCGTAGTCATTGATATTGAAAGGCTTTTGAAAATGTTCCCGTCCGAGGTTCACGTATGAGCGGTCCATTATGGGATTGTTCAACAGCCTGTTGCAAACAAGGTTTACCAGTCTGTCTGTATTCATGCCCGGTGTGTAGTCGGCAAACAAATTCGGATGTTCCTTGATAAATGAGATAACATTGTAGTTCTTTTGCTCAGGTGGCTGAAAACAGCACAAACCATTTGCCGTGACAATAAACTTATCGCCACGTACTCGTTTGCCGTCACTGCCCATCCGAACATAAGAGGGATAGCGTAATCCATCTCTTCGGTTCAAACTATAGCCGGCGTCTATCAACAAATCCTGTATGTTGATACGCCTTTTGAAATCATCGTAATTAAGTTCTGCCATAATTCTTGTGTTTTGCGTTATCGACCATGCTGTAGTTCATGACGCATCATCTCAGTATTGGCTGCAGCCTCAAAGTTTCGAGCGGCAACATCCATCGGAGTGTCTACACCCGGTTTGAAATAGGCTCTTGATTCAGGACCACGATGATGTTCCATGAAAATGTCTGGAGCAGGACGATGATGGAAAGCATGACCTAGTTCACCTGCAACGGTTACACCGGCCAACAATGCAGCGCCTATCTTTGTCCCAAGACCAACTCCATCACCACGGCTTTTCATATCCACTTCAGGAAACACCTTCGAGAATAACTTCATGCGGTGGTAGTCATCTACAGCCATGAATTTATCAAACTGTTTCTGTGTTATCTCATGGCTTATGACCTGTCCGTCAATAATTGCGGTCATTTTGTATTTGCCTTCTGTTTGGGTATGTTCTTTTGCTTTTCCCTGTTCAGTTTCTTTGGAGGAATTGGCGGTGTTATTGGTAACAGGTTCGACACGAATTTCATCCACCGATACCTCACGGCCATGGCGACCTTCTCTAAACCATCCTTTGTTCTCATCTATGTATTCTAAATCATTTCCATCCATACGAATGCCTCCTTGTGCAAGTGCTTCAAGTTCAGGATGGATTGTTCCTTGGTTTTCTCCAACCTCTAAAATTGGTTGTTGTGCATTTGCTTGCTGTGGCGTTCCTATACCCAACTGAGTGTTTATCTCGGACAGGGCTTTGTCTGACAATTGGATATTGAGAGACTTATTACTATTCAACATCTCCATAGTGATTCCTTCTTTGAAGTCTTCACCGATAACTCCATCCAGCACACTCAAACGTTTGTCTATTGATACCTCCTTGATTGAATTGTTTGTCAGTGCTTTCAGCTCTTCATCAGTAAGTGTGTACTGCAAGTCTGCTGGTGAAGCTGCTGACTGTATGGTCACCATCTTTGCCTTTTCGTCAATGATGATACCATGTGAAGCCAATACATCCTGCCACTTATCATTACTGAAATAGACTTTTGAGGTGATTGCTTCATTATAAGGTGTAGCAGTTTTCTGTTCTCTAGGAACAGTTACTACAGGCTGAATAACAGACTGCAAATCTTTCAACACATCTTGTGCTGGTTGTGTGGTAATTGCCTGAGCACCTTTATAATAAAACCCGTATGAACCATTTTGAAGCTCTCCCGGTTTCATACGTCCATCAGGTCTATTCGGTACCATTGGAGCACCTGGATAATAGAGTTCGCCACCAATGCGTCTCATGTGAAAACCATCTTGCTGGCGTGGTGTCCAGCCAAGAAATGGTATCGGTCTGCCCATACACATTCCCGACCAACCATGTCTGTGATGGAAGGGCATATTCATGGTTTCCCTACCATACTCGCCAACACCGATTCTATATCCATGTAGTCCCATTGCTACACGTCCGTTTGCATTACGGGCATGAACGAAGTTCTTGGGCATATCAAAATCACTTGCAACGAGTGAAGTGAATGTGTTATAGGCTTTCTTGTTGGAGAAGTTTGTTCCCCAATCGGTTAAAGCCTCCAACTGTTTTTGGGAAATGTTATAGGATAATACAGGAGAGTCGTGTCCTTGTACCACCAACTGAAAGCCGTTACTGCTACCTACGATATGGGCTTGCATACCGTTTCGCATCAGGATATCCTGTAGTTCCGGTTGCAAGTCCATGGAACGTGGGTTTGTGTTTTTCCTTATTGACATCAGCTATTAGTTTACGCATCGCCGTTTTCAAGAGCCTGTTCCAACTGTGCGTTCTTGAAGTCTAAGAATTGTTCTGCACTGTCGGAATCAATGCTCAGACCACGACCTTTGCAGTAGTCTTCGTATTCTTTTTTCCATTCTCGTGAGTGGTGGTTGACATAATCAAGCCATGAATATTCGCCACTCTGTACTTTCTCTATTAGGGTTTCTTCCGGATAGAATTTTTCTTTTGCCATTTGTTTCTTGTTTACATTTTGTGTGCTTGTGATTGAGCGCGAGCCTGACTGTTCTTCTTCAGTTCAGACCACATCTCATCGGTATAGTTTGCCTCGTTTACGTAGTCGAGGTTGCCTTCGTCATCCATTGTCCAGCAGCCATACAAGCCGAAGTTATACTTGTCCCAATCTCGTTTGGGGTTCTGTAACCAAAGCTTTTCATCTCCATTGTTGGCTCTTAGTCCTGTCGTTTCATTTAGATCCACACCAATAGTCATTGAATTGTCATTCATGCTCAATGTCAATGGCTGGCCATTGCTAAGGCATGACATCTCGGTTGGAGTAAGATGAAGGTTGTCGGCAATAATCTGAATGTTTCTGCCGATAACAGGTGTTGGAACAGAAAGCACTTGGGATGTTTCTCGGTCAATCTGGTGGAATGCCATAACCTCACGTCCTTCTGATGTTGCCATCAAATCTGTTACTGCAAGTCCCTTCTTCAATATTTCCTGCTTTTCGGGGCTGAATGAGGAAAGATCGCTTTCGATTAGCTGTGGAATGAATACCATATCGACTTCGTCCTCCTCATTGCGAATAAGGCAGAAGCGTGTACGACATGAAACGGACTCTCCATTTTCTCCCTCTACAGTGATTGGAAGTACAGGTGATCGCTGACCGGCATAGATAGCGCGAAGTGAATGTTCGGGCAAATCCGTAATCATTTCTTCGGTTAGTCCAAACTGATTAAGGATATTATATGGAATATCCTGTTCTGAAAACATCGGTATGTTCATGTATTTTTTGTTTTGTGTTATTTCTAAGTTCCTTGCAAAAGTAATATGGGGTTATCATACAGATGTGGTGAGGTTCTTTCTAAGGCTTTGTTTTTCAGGATAATTAAAGTATTTCAGCAAACTGAACTCTGAAACTAAACTCACAATGAGGCATATTTCCACGAGATGTGTAAGGCTTACAGAGTACAGTTTCTGAGTTCAAACATGGCATATTCGTTAAAGATGTTTTCATTTTCATTGGTGTGTAGTCGCTAAGTTCACTGTTCCACTTAGTGATGGTAATTTTGTGGTCATGAAAACAATTTCAATTTTTCTTCTAATGGCAATATGTAGCTCCTTGAGCTATGCTCAGTTCAATACTGTTAGTCCTAATTCGAGGGTATATAAATTAGCAACAGAGGCAGATACCTCAAATGAGATTTCTACCTCTGTCGATAATGATAGTAATAATAAAAGGGAAGTTTGTGATGTCAAGGATATGAAGCGACAACTCATTCTACATTACACGAGTGTTTCTTTTCCATTGAAGCAGCTACATGTAAATTCACCATTCGGAAAGCGAAAGGATCCGTTCACCGGAAAGAATGCACAGCACAATGGTATCGACCTGTTTGCCCGAAGTGATGATGTCTATAGCATCATGCAAGGTAAGGTCATCAAGTCCGGGGTTGACAAGAAATCTGGGATATATGTCAAGATGGAGTACGGAGATTATACAGTTTCATACTGCCATCTTTCCAAAGCTGTTGTTAAGCGAGGGGATATTGTTAATGCAGGTGAGATAATTGGTATTAGTGGTAATACAGGTACGAGGTCAACAGACGAACATGTTCACATCTCAATTAAGTACAAGTCACACTATATTGACCCTACCATATTGTTTGACTTCGTAAGAGAAACACAGCTGGAGTGCTTGCAAAAGCTGAAAGAATTGGTGTAACAGAATACACGGCTTAGAACAGTGTGTTCTTGCCTCCGTGAGACCTTGACCACGTATCATATTCAGAGTAAGTAGAGCCGGTCCAAGAGTTTCTTCTCTTTATGCGTCTCGTTGACTTCTTTGAGCTGCCACCAAAAATAGCCTTAGCTATGAGGTAAAAAACGAAAAGTGTAAATAGTCCTTCCATACGTTCTAATGTAATGATTATCACATACAAAGATACGAAAAAAAACTCATATATCAAAGTCTAAATACTTGAGTGTTAGATTATTTGCTATACTTTGAATTTTTAAAATAGCAAGAATTCTCTGTCTTGTGAAATGGTCTTCAACTTTTAAGAAGCAAGGGGTATTTCATCCATCTTAGTCCATGTTAATCAGAATGTTATCGTTATACCTGATTTCAATTTAACTTTGCAGAGGAAAATTCAAAATTATTATATAAACGTATTTTGCATATGAAAAAAATTATTTGCTTGGTTTCGCTAGTTGGTTCACTTATGCTGAGCTCTTGCGGTGCTTTTAAAAGTTACGTTGCTACATACTCTGTAGGCTTGTCTTCTGTAGAGAGTCCTGCTGATGCAAAGCAACAATTCGGTGAGACAAAAGTTGTTAATTTCAAAGATGGAGAAGTAAACAAGTATCGTTACGAGGATAATTACATCGAAATCGTTTGGTATGTTAGCGGCAAACAGTTCAATTTTGACTTGAAAAATAAATCAGGTCATACCTTAAAAATAAATTGGGATGACATTAGTTACGTAAATTGTGACGGTAAAACTGGACGTATTATGCATAGTGGCGTAAAGTACACAGATCGTAATAATAGCCAGCCATCATCTACAGTACCAAAGGGAGCTAGTCTATCAGATATACTTCTTCCAACAGATAATGTTTATTTCGTTTCAGGACAATATGGTGGATGGAGAGAAAAATATCTAATTCCATGTGTTTATAATGATGCTGCAACAAGAGAAGCTGAAGCATCAAAGTATGTTGGAAAGAAGATGACAATCATGATGCCTATCATGATTGAGAATGTTCAGAACGACTATACATTTGTGTTCAATATTGATGAGCTAATCAAGAACTCAAAATAAAAAAAATAATGGCCTATATCTGTGTATATGGATATAGGCCATTATTATATCTGTTAGACGCACTTAAATCCTAACTTTTACCCTAAGCCACTGTATAGCTTCTCAATATTCTTGATTATTGTAGCTCGTTGACTTTTGTCAATTATTTGCTGCATTAACGCTATATCATGTATGTATGTTCCAGAAAATCTAGTAGTGGCTTTGTATTCAAAGTCAATTTTAAATTTTCTGTAGTTAACTGAAATTCAGACTCTATACATATAATACCTTTGCGCTTCATATTTCTAATTTATTGTAATTTCACTTATAGAACCATTTGTTTTGTAATTACCTATATTATCACCTCTAATAATTTTTGAAGCAACCAATGATTCGCCTTTCTTAATACTTTCTATAAATAGTATATCATCAACATCAAGACTGCTATTCAGGGCTTTTTTTACTTTCAGAACCTTATCATTATTTACTAGAACAACCGTGAAATCAACGACTCTATCCAAATATTTGATTGTAATAAGAGAACCTTCATCTAATGATTTGATATAAACTGCATCATCGACAAAGTTCCATTCACTATCAATGTTATTGGAATTCTTGAAGCTCGCCCATGTTGAAAATCCTAAGAATAAAGCTAATGTGTTTAGAGTATATTCGTTAGTCTTTCGTTCATCATTGATGTAACCCATAAGCCGTTTTAGAGTTGTTACGCCCATCGTTCTGCCTGTGGAATCAATAATCATTCGAGAAAGTGTATCAAAGTCTTTGGCTTGGTCAAAGTCCAAATGCGACTTTTCTTTGATTTTGTCTATTATATGTTTATCAAGAATCATACTTCAAATTTTATAAATGAATAGTTGTCAGATATGTTAGCTGATTTTGAATCCAATAAGTCTTTATAACTATCATTGTATTCTGTCGCATTGCTCATTGCTAATTCTTTATGAAATCCATCTGTGCAAAGTACGAAAATGTCTCCTTGTTGGGCAGAAACATGGGAAACTTCAACTTTTCCTAATCTATCATCACCCATAATTGACCTAGTTACAACGGAAGAATATCTATCTATATCTGAGCTATTTAAATTTTTAATTTTTGATAGTTCGTTAATTACTGAGTGATCCTGAGTTCTGTAGACTTCAATGCCATCTCGATATAAATATAATCTACTATCACCCAACCAAGTAAAGTATGCTTCATTTTCAATAGTTAGTAAAACAGAAACGACAGCACCGATACTTTTAGCACCAAGTGATAACCTTTTTAGCATCAGGCAGTCATTGGCATAGATTATTGACTCTTTAAGTAACTCAGTTGGAGAGAAATTGGAAATATTCATTCTCACAAATTCAACAATTGATTCACTGATGACTTGGGAGGCTATCTCTCCAAAAGAATATCCTCCCATACCATCAGCAACTACCATAATGGCAGTATTGGATGAAATAACGGAATGAGTAACAAAGTCTTGGTTTACTTCTCTTGACCCTTTATTTGTATATTCGTAAATTTTCATCCTTTTATTGCCTGAATTGTATCACCACCATGTTTAGTAACTCTTGGACGTATGCTTATTTTTATAGGTCTTTGAGTTATTGCTTTGTCTGTTGCTTTATTAGCCCACAAATATGCTTCACCAGATCCTAATGATGCCATTTCTGTAGCTGTAAGTGTCTGTAACGGAGTTATTGCCTTTTGAACATGTTTTACCCATGCAGGAGAACTAAACCTGTGCATGACTACAATAGAGCTCAATTCAATTATTTCAGTAGGTAAACTCATTGGATCTTGACTAGCAATCATAATAGAAACCCCCTTGTGACGCATTTCTCGTATAGCAGTAGTAATAGAGCCAACAAGTTCCTTGTTGTTCATATATTTATGTGCTTCGTCAAAGATAATGAACTTATTAAATGAGTGTCCATCTACCATTGTAACACTTGAAAATATATTAAGCATTACTACAAATAGTCCCAAAGCTTCATCTTTTTCAATGAATTCATCTCTAAGGTCAACAATAATTAATCGTCTTGGTTTTAGATATTGTTGTAGCTTATCACCGTCAGTAATATACTCTTCGGCAAAATCAAGTTTTTGTTCAGCAAGAGAACGTTGAGACGCAGACATGTGGTCGCTATCCGAAACACCTTGTCTAATGTTTTTAAGCGACATATCATATCTACAACTCTTCATAATTTGTTTCAACTCTTTAATATATGTAGAATCGTTGCCCATGGCACCAAGTAGGAACATCCAGTCTTTTACGGCTAATTCGGCTGAATCAAAACCGATTGGATGCACTTCAATATCAGGGTATTCTGATTTACGTATTTCTAGTTGGCTGGCAGGTGCCAAAAGAACAACGTCTTTTATTGATCCTGGTTCCGCACCATACTCAGCCTTTAGTTTTGCTAATTGGCCAGCTTCATCATTAGCATAAACCATAGATGTAAACTCAGGTGCATAATCCATGCTGTCACTATAATGGAATATTACGCTAGCCATTGGAGCAGGTAGCTTATTAACTTTAGAGAATTGACGTAGTACCATCTCGGTGATAGAACCTATTGTATAACTCTTGCCTGCACCCTGAACGCCAAACAAACTAATCGTATTACATTCATTTAAATCCAATCCAATCCTTCGGCCATTGCTAATCATTTTACCTAATATACCGTATTGCGGAGATGTATCGTTCTTTCCAATAATAACGTCACAAATAGGTTCTTCATAGCCATATTCAGCAGGGTCTTGTCGAACTACAGATGCGTTGTTGTCAATTTTATATTCGGTCGCAACATCATTGTTTGATTTTTCATTTTTCTGTTCTTGAATGTCATCAAACGAGACTGATTTAATATTTTCTACGTCTTGCGAAGATGAATCTAATTTTTTAGGTTCTGGCTCAGCTGCAATATCCTCGACTTTGTCATCTTTATTCCCGTAACTGTTTTTGGGAATAATAATCTCATAATCAGGATTACTATCGGGATGAATTTCTGTTTCCTGTTTTGCAATTTCCTTAATAGACTCTTTAGGGCTTTCGCCTTTAGTGTTTTCTTTAATGAGGAAAGTAGGTTCGAAGAAATTAATTAACTCTGCGTCATCTAATTCCTCCAATTTCTTAGTGTTTAAAGAGCTTTCTTCATCAAGAACATCATCGATTACTGGTTTGCCCATAGTATAAATAACTGCATCGCCATAATAATTTTTCTTTTGACGTTCTATTTGTTGAAAATCAAAAATAACACCCAACTGCTTGAATCGAATGGTATAGCCATCAGCTAATTTGCTGAGGAAAACCATATAGTTGTGGGCTATCTCAGGATCAAGGCAGCCATAACGAACGGAGCGCTTAATGTAGAATTCAAGGAAAGATTTTAATTCGAGTACTTTGAGTTCTCTGTCTAGACGATCTTGACCATCAACCGCAATTTCAAAATGTTCACGTAGGGCAAAAATTGTGTTCTCTATTTGTTCTACAATTTTTTTATGCAATTCATCTGCCTGATAACCAGCATTGCGACATTTTATTTCTACAATTGTGAATAGGATTTCTTTCTTTGCAGAATCTATCTTTGCAACAAGATTGTCAGCTCTTTCTTTGTTGTCATTATCTAAATCAATAAACAGTTCTTTATGCAGGTCAATTGGTATAAGAAATGATTCTTTTGTGATACCTTTCTTTTCAAGGAATCTTTTTGTGAGGGTTGTACCCATCACTTCAAAAGCTTTTCTTGAGGTAGAATTAATCTGCATAACAAGAGAACTGCTTACAGAACGAACATCTTCAAGTATTTTATTGAAGTTCTCTTTGTTTTCTATATCAACACCATACTCTTTGAATAATGGAATCATTAAAGCGCCAATTTCACTAGTTGGTTTTGTCGTTAGGAATGACGAAACACCTGATGTCTCTTCTCCTGGAACATAATCCAGAAGGTAAGGGATATCATTTTTGTCGCTGCATGGTAAATCATAGAACTCTGGTCCCATGTTTTTATCAAATGTAATAACCCAATCGCTACAATCATGAACGAAAGATAATAACATCATATCATTCTCTTTAAGTCGTAACGTTGTTGCAGGAACTGACTCTTCCAATGTTGAAGACAAAAGATTTCCAACAGTCTCCTGTAGTCTAGCAAAAATACTAACCTCTGTGTTTGCATATTCAGTAACAGGATTTGGCAATATCTTATTTGAATAATATCTATTCCAAACAAATGAGTTCCCTTCTTCACAAGCGTTTACTACGTTTCTGCAAATAACACCATTGAGGTAGAATGAACGACTTAGTTCATCTGGTCTAACCAATTCTGTGTGTACAGCAAATGGATTAACTAAGAATGATAAATGTGCTTGATATTTATCGTGATTATTAATAAAATCACTGACCTTGTTTAAAGAAAAACGAAGTTTTGGAAATAGTCTATTAACGGATGCTTGAGAAAAAACCTCGGCTTCAGCTGCAACCATAGACTCAGGGTCTAGTAAATCCTTAAAGGATTCACCAGACTGCAACATATTGTCATCCGAGAATAAACGGATTTCGTATGTCAATTCGTTACCAATTCCTATTTTTTCAAGTCCGACTAATGCTTGGGCAAATACAGCGGCATCACCAGCGTTGAACAAGTTTATTACTAATTTATCTGTATACGGATGCGAAGTTGAATAGTTATACAGATGCCTAACTACTAACTCAAGACTTACGTCGCTATCGATACGTTTGTCTCGTGTTACATTCAGCAGCATTGCAGTATATGACTTCAACTGGCGATAGCCAGATGTAAAGGTTTCCTGTGGGTCGCTATTTGGCTTTGCATAAGCCCCCCATCCATAAGCAAGTTCACCAATATATTGATATGCTTCATTTAGTGAGTTGTCACTTAAAACTAAAGGAGCAATATCCATTGGTAGTTGTCCTTGGAAAAGCTTATCTAATTTTCGATACCAAGCTTTTTTATATTTAGGACAAGCTAGCGTTTTCTCTTCCCAGTCTTGGTATAACTCATAGAGATTAATAAGCCAAGCCAGTCTTAAAGGATGTAGTGGGGAAATAAGCTTCATACTTTGTTTGGAACCATCTGGCATTTCAACAATGAGAACAACGGTATCCAGATTTTGTGTTGAAACGATGTCATCTCCACATAATTCTTTTTCAGATTGGTCTCGTAACCATCGATCATATTCAGACAGATACGCTTTGATTAATCCGATGTTTGTTGTGATATCAAGTGTACAGCTAAGACCTTGTTCGTCATCTGCTGATTCCTTTATGATATTAAACAAATCTTCGCGCATAGAAGATAGTTCGTCCGGCATTTCGAGGGACTTAGCTCCAACAAACAATGGCTTTTGCTCAGCAGTGTCATGTGGGTTCAACAAGGTTGTGTCTGTTGGATTACCGCTTAGGAATGCTTCAATATGACCAAATTCTGTTTCATTTTCAAGAAAGGTCCTTTCTAACTGAATAAGTTTCTTTGGAAGCTGGATTTGATATGCATAAGCAGGGCCAAAGTCAAATTGATATGTGTCGTTTAAATTTCCTGGGACCCATGTGTTCCTATCAGCTCCTGTATCATCAATATCCAAAGGTTCGTCTTTAGCTAAATGAGCAGAGCGATAGTGTATAATTGCTTGAGTGATACTGTTTACCTTAGAACGCTTGTCAACAGTGCCGTCGGTTTCAACAGTATCTCCTGTATTGTCGATGGTAAATACATCCGATTCATTACAATAGGCTACATGCTTTTCCAGACGGTATTGTTCCATCTGTAAATTTGGATCTTTCTCCTTTGCATCTAGCCATGATGCCTGTACTCTTTCTTCCTTAAACTCTTTTTGAGTATCAAGAACAATATTGTTCTCGTCAAGCGCACGAACTCTTAACATATACTCTCCATCCTCAAACATTCCGTTAGGGATATTGACAGACATTTTTCTTGAGGCACGTTTATTCGTACCAACCTTCGCTTTTTTAATTATGCCTACTTCTGTAAAGTCATTAATATCGACAAGCGCAATTTCAAAAGAATAAATATCAGGATTATCTTTTGGGGATGGGTCAGTAACTATTGAGAAAGAAATTTTACCTTTCTTTTCAGTCTGAATGCTGAGAATATAGTTTCCGTTATCTTCTCTAATAAGTTCTTTCTTTGCATCCTTACCTGGAGCTAAATCTACGCATACTTTAACTGAACTTCCAGTTCCGATAATCCATGGTAACACAGCATAATTGAATTCAGGATGGTTGTCATGAATGTTTTGAAACAAGGAATTTCTATCCTCAATAGCCGTTTCTGTGGTTAAGAATTTCATCAATTCTTTTTGAACCGAATTTCTTTGAAGAGGTAATGCAGCTATTCTATCAGCTATTGTTAGTGAGAAATCAGCTAAAGATGATGATACTTTATCCAGATTGATCATAAATCTTCTCCTGACTGAACTCTCATCTTTGATAAAGTCCTTGTCTGGTAGTAGTCCAAATAAATAAAGACCATTTCCCCAAGCTTCTTCACTATATTGGTGCAATTCCAAATAGAGTAGATAGTCAATGGCAACACTACGAGGTGCATCAATCTCCTTTGTTAGTTCATACAACTGATTCCACAGATATTGTTTTGTCTCAGGAATATCATTAATAAGTTGATAAAAGAACGAATTTTGAAGCTCTGCAACAGATAGATTTTGGAATGTAGCATCACCATAAGAGTCCTCAGCAGATGTACGACTGTTTGAAGGTACTAGTATCAGCACAGCCTTTGTTGGGTCATTACGTAGTTCGATTAGTTTTGTAGCATGAATAAATTCTTCACCCTTCTCTGATTCCGACAGAATATAAACTGCAAGGTCAGGGTTTATTGAACGAAGCATAGGTAACAATACACGTAGCTCATTAAGTGCAAGTCCCGTAATTTTCATACAGTGTCCTGCTTTTGCCTGCTTAAGCTTTGACGAATAAGATTCAACAACATGCTGTACGAACCTTTCGTAATATAATGATTTAATTGAGTCCATAGTTTTACAAGTTATAACGTGGATGAATTTTTTGAAGGATACAAGCATCGCTCATATCTGTGTAGAATCCAATTTGGCGTAGCTTATTTTTAAATGCATCCATATTGGTTCTAAATGCAGAGTTCATTTCAACATCTGCGTTGGCGAATCGTTTCTCGCCAACTCCATTGATTATCAATCCATATCGTTGTCTAATACCTTCTGCTAATTCGTCAATAGATAGAGAACGACTCTCATAGAATCCACTAGGAGTCTCCCTTAATACAAGTATCTGCACCAATGTTTCCAATAGTTTCGAACCTAATGCTCCGCGTCTTGGGTGACGGCGGGAACGGCTATCAGCTAAAAGCATTGATGGAGAATTTTTCATTGAGGTTGAATCTATGAATTCTCTCAGATAGCGATACTGATATCCACCTAGATTAGATTTTTCCAGTACTTGAATAAACATATCGAAATAATCCTTTTCAGGGAAATACTCCAGCATCTCATTGAAATCATTTTGATCAAACTCTTTTTCTTCATTTACAGGAAGTGAGTTTTTGATGCTATTTAGAGTGGATTCATAGAATTCGCCTGATTTGTCATTATCTTCTTTCAGGTAACGCAGAGCTTCATCTACATTGCAACCTTTACGCTGTTGGATGATGTCAACCATATATGTAGAACGAATATACTTGCCAAATCCATTCTCCATTTTCTCTACGTCTTTACAAGCGTATTGAGCAACATCACTATCAAGGTTGTCTGTCGCATCAACAATCATAGACCAATCATCTTCTACATCACGTGTTCCAGCTTCTACCATCTTAGGAAGCAGATATACCACTTTCATAGCATATAACGCCAAGTGCAAGCCACACAATATTCTTAGATAGTCAATAAATACTGCTCGTGGAAGCTTGTCCTTATAAAGTAAAAGTCGCCTAATATCATCGGTAAACAAATCTGCCTGCTTGGAAAGGAATGGAAGTGGAATAGCATCCGCTTCTTTATTCATATTCTTTCTTTCACGCAGGTCTTTTGTTATGTAGAGAATTCCCGTTGTATCAACGTCAAGTGCTTCTTTACTGATTATGCCACCAGAATTTTTATCCCAACCCTTGCTAAGATATTTAACCAATCCATCCATAACAGCTTTATTGGTTCTTAGCATCAAGTATAATTGGTCAGAAGCGCGATAGTCACGACAATACTTACTATTCTGAACACGGAAGCTCAATAAGTGTAGTGGTTTCAGAGTAGATACATGTTCTTTTACAACATTTCCTCTGTTGACCAGCTCTAATAGAGAACTTCTCAACCAGTCTTCTACACCTTCTGGATTGTCTGAGACACCTTTAATCCATCCATCGTTTTCCAAAATGGTTAAGTTCTCTTTGAGTTTGTCCATCGTGTATTCCTTTCGGTATGCCAGTGTAACAGGTGCTCCGTCGGCGTACATCTTCACAAATAAGTTTGTGAGGACACGGTCTAGTTTGACTTGTTTAACGTCAACATAGAATATATCTTTATTTAGGAACGCATTTACTCCAGTTCCTTTCTTTAATTTCAATACCATAACTTTATACGTTTAATGGTTCAATAACGATATGCTTATTCTCATCCAATCGTACAACAGTGAATTTTCTGTTATTCTTTGTCACAAGAATTTCTGAATATGTCTTTGCTTCAAGCAGATTCTTGAATATCTGTAATTCAATAAATCGGCCTCGTAAGTCATTAACAGAAGGGCTAAATCCAGCTCTAATATATTGAAGCATTTCATATAGGTCAAGGCTAACAGTTAACTGAATAAATGTATCAGTCTTGTGCCTGAAAGTCAAACTATCACTCTCATACTCAATATAATTAGTAAGGTGCTCAGTCTTATTTACATATAGCTCAAATTCTTCCAATGGGAATCGTCTGTAACTTTTTGAAATTGGATCACCAGCGTTAGAACTAGCTAAGAGTAAATAGCCATTTGTGAGTTGGGCATTGTCACAACCTTCACTAGCTGAAATAGCACAGGCTAAGCTCTGTTTGGTATTATTTAGAGCCTCTTCGTCTTCTTTAGTAAGTTCTTCTTCAAATTTACTGGCATAGCGATATGGCAGACGACGTTTGAAATCGAATGCACCTTCGAAGTATTGATGACGAATCAATGATTTATGACGACTTGTCATCTGCATTCTTACATCTGATGATTTAACTTCGTATGCAGGGATGATTAGACTTTCATCATTAAAGTCCTTTAATAGAGAACGTGTTCTATCGCTGAATATCAGGTAATTATTATCTTTCTTCGATGTGTAATACAAATCACGATCATAAGAAGGTAGCGCAACACCAGCCAAGTCTGTCTCACGCAAAAGCTTTACTAGTCGGTCTGATGAAACCAGCAATGGAAGGGCAAAGTCATTATTAGGCCATGTCTCTGGTGCAGTGATGTTGAAATAGTAATACTGCCAATAATATTCAGGGAGTTTTTCATTCTTTACATATTCAACTAGCTGTTTTACTTCTTCACAAGAGTAATCTCTTGTAAGCATCCATGCAATCATAGAGCGTAGGTCTCTCATTGTAATATGTAGCTCACGTTTATATACAATGGTTCTAACCAACCATTCCAAACGATTGATTACTTCATCGCCAGCGCTACTATCTTGGAATGTATCAACATTATATTTGATATAGCATCTGTCAGCAATAGGACATCCGGCACATTTTGTCCATATCTCTGGGCGAGTAAGCAATTTAACCTGTTGTGAAAGCAAACTTGGATTTTTTTCGCTTCGTGCTGTAACGGAGCGTAGATTCAAGTTTATCACCATGAGTCCTGGTAGTAGGTCTGTATGTCCGCCACGATAGAAGTATTCCTCAATATTATCTTGAAGCGGGCGTAGGTCTTTTCTTGTTGATAGGAAATCTACCAATCGACCTTCATTGATGGCAATCACACGGCCTTCTGTTGCTTGAGTATAATCAGATAAATTAAAGAATGGACTGAAAAAATCGGCTAGTACATCGTCATTCGCTTTTTCATCTTCATCTTGAGAACCATCATAGTTTGAACGGAATTTTACCCCAGATATATCGAATTGTGAACCATTATTTGAATCAAAATCTACTTTATTGGTTCCCTTTCTTTCTATCTGATGAATAAAGGCTGTCTTACCATCACCAGCGTTACCTGTGATAATAATCAACTTGTATTTCAAGGCCTCAATATCAGGAATTAAAATGTGGTCTAGCTTTGTTTTAGAGTATGTCAATCCATCAAGAATATGTGTCTTGGCTCCAGCACGTGTACCACTGTTACCGTGACGGCTCTGACTATAAAGGCTGTTGATATAATCAACAGGGTCTACATCTGCTTCAATGGTTTTATTATCGACATTATGTATTGTGAAAATTTTGTTTGTATCCTTCAAAATTCCATCCTTACCGATTGCGTCCAACGCATCCTTCATTTCTTTTGCGTTCCTGAAACGTTTGTTTTTATCAGTAATGATAGATTTCATAATGAAGGCAGCAATACCATCCGTTAATTTATCATTGTAATTACGGATGTCTGTTGGCTCCATGTGAATATTTGGTTTCATACTACTTCCCGGCCATGGATAAGCATGAGTGAATAGCTGATAGAGAGTAATACCGAGAGCAAATGTATCAGCAGAGCAGTCCCAATCAATTTTGTTCCCTGAAAGTATTAAATCAGGAGCCATATAAGGGAATGTACCACCAAAGGATTTGTCATCGGTTGTGGTAGATATATTGAAATCTATCAATTTATAGACTTCACGTTTATGCCACATGATATTGCTTGGCTTGATATCACGATGGAATACTGGAGGTATTTTGTCTTGCATATAAATAAGTGCATCCAAAATCTGAGTAGCCATCTTGAAAATCTCATCAACTGGCAATCGCAAATCACCATTAACATAATCTTGAAGGTTTTCACCATCAAGGAGTTCCATTAGCGTATAAAACAATCCTCCGGGCTCTGTTCTGTCGTTATGTTTAAATTCTACAATGTTAGGGTGGTGAAGTTCCTTCAATGCATTAAATTCATTGATAGCATTTTCAACAGAGGCATCTCTTTCAAATATTTTAATTGCAAGATATTGTTTCTGCATATCATGCCATACTTTGAAAACCTTGCCAAATCCACCTTTACCAAGCACATCGTGAAGGGTCATACTAGGAGAAACCTTCATGCCAGATTTCATATCCTTTAGGTACAGAACGTCTTTCTGTTCAGTACGAGTTTTTAACTGTGAGGCTTGAGTTCTCTGATTTTCTGTCTCTTTTTGAATAACGTCAATCAATTCCTCGGCTGTTTGCCATCTTTCATCAGGGTTGCCAACAATAGTGTGTTTTGCTATCTCATCCATCCAAGCTGGAAGATCCTTTGAAACTTTGCTAGGTAGCAAGTCGTCTGTAAGTACACCACCCATTGCAGTACTAAATGTTAGTACTGTATCGAAAGGTAACTTACCAGTCATAAGTTCGTAGAATATTACACCAAGAGAGAATATATCGCTTCCGCTATCAGCATCACCATCAATTAATTCTGGTGCAGTATATGGAGACTTAATATTTGCTTCTGAATTGACTGTGAATTTTAAGTCACTATGTTCAACAAACCATGCCATACCAAAGTTTGCTAGTGCTGCTTTGCCTCCGTCATACACATAAATATTGTCAGGAGTGACATCTCTATGATATACACCTTCTTTATGAGCAGCTTTTAAAGCATTGGCAATGTCAAGAACTATATTAATCTTGTCAATTTGCTTAAATGTTTTCTGACGTAGTTTAGAGCGGAGTGAACTTTCATCCTGATATCTGCTGATTTCATAGTAGAATGTTTGTTCCTCATTCATTCTACATTCAGTCTTTACAATATATGGAGAATCTCCAATCTTTTTCTGAGCCATATCAGCATTCTGAACTTGGAGCTGAAGGTTCTCCAGTTCCATTGGACTCTTGTCTGCAATATCAAGAGGATATTCTCTGATTTTATAGTGTGCGCTCTCAATAAGCTTAGGAACGCAGTGATACTCTGTAAACTCTTCCGTTTCTTGAAGCTTCTCCAGTATCTTATAGTTGAATATTTCTGTCCTTTCAGCTTTGATTCTTTCAACAGACTGACCTGTCATCAAGTCTGCAAGCCCATTCTGTAGTGATGAGATTGCATGTTGATTACGACCAACAAGCTCATTATCGGTCAAAAATTCTATAAGGTCATTGTTTAGGGTGAATGTCTGTTTGTAGCACTCGCATTGTGGATCTAATCCAAACTTTGATTGTTGTGGATTACTAAGCGTTACGAGTGTTATGATTTGACCAAAGTTCCAGTCTGGGTGTTGGTTTTTGAGCTTTGAAGCAAGGATACGGCTCTTTAATCCTGCTGTTTTATGTGGATTAGCAACTTCTTGTCCACTTCTGAACCAAGCGTAGTCGTCGCCTTCTAGGTTCCCTCCCCAGTCTTTGTTCTCAATGTGATAAATCGCATGAGGTGCTACCACAATGCAGTCATATTCCCAATATTTCATCACGTGGTTAGGTCCAGTGATGGCAAAATTACAATTAGGTATGACTATATAATTATTTGGCAACTTCACGCACAGATAGTCTAGCAATCGCTTCTCGCCGGCGTTTACTGGCCCATCATCATGTTTGGGTTTTCTAAAATCTGCCATTATATTTAATATTTTAATTGTTCTTAATTATAAGTTTCAACTTGTCAATCATTCTTTCAGCACGTCTTGGAATGAATGATTCACAGAAAGTTAGATATTCTTCAACAGCCTCATAATAGGCATATTTATCGACAGTTGGCTCCCAACTAAAAATGCCTTTAAAGACCTTTCGAGGCGTACCATTTTCATCCACGAAATCTTCAAGCATCAATTCTTTGACAGTTTTGTGATAATTCGCTTCTGTTCTATAAGCAATGAGCTCTTTCTTCTTAAAATTCAACGCATCCAATTCCTTCATATTGCATTTCTTTGCGTTAATCATCATTTTGTAGAAAGCATCAAGGAAGACATCCGTGTAACCACGTCCCAAAGGCTTGGTATTTCTCATAAGGCACAAGCCAGATGGAAGTACCATTATGTTTCCAATTGTATTGCTCATATCTCTGAATCGTTTAATACGTTCTAAAGTTGCATCTGAAACAGGGAATCGCTCAAGAGCTTTAAAATAATCCTCATAAGTTATTCCAAATACGGTGCTAACAATATTGATAATGTCACCACTGTATTTATGCTTATCTATAGTCTCGTAGGTAAGCTCTGGCCATGCTTTACTAAAGCAAAGAGCCAATATTGCTTTTACAATTCTACAGCGATCTGTAGAGAATGCATATCCATCACAATTGCCAAATTTCTCATCATCTTTTAGCTTGCTGAAATCAAAGTTTGCAAGTTTCTCTATATCACCACTAAGCTTTTCGGCAATGAAATCATTTAGAAGTCTAAGAGCATATATATCCGAATCTTTCTCCAACTTGTCTTTAGCTTCAATTTGCTCTCTTTGCTTTTTATCTTCAAAGTTAGAAACCCGTGCTAGACTATCTTTCCAGTATTCGCAATGCCCTCTCAAATATCTATCACGGAATGATTTTTGGAATAGTCTTCCACATCCTTCGGCTTTATCTGTAATACTCTTGGCATAGATGCATTTCTCACAGATATGACCTTTTATACCTCTCCATGGGAATCTGTCTTCTTCCATGATAAATCCGTCAATGTCAACATCCTTTGACATTTTGTGAACAAAGCTACTCATGGCGGCTGTTTCTTCATCAACAGGTTCTTCAACAGGGGATAGAGGCAGTGGATAGAATTCATCGTCCAAACCGATTGGATGGTAAGTTCTTTCTTCCCAAGTCTTATCAATGGAACGGCTATGAATATCCATTTCCATCTTTTCATCAAGACTCTTACGTGCCATTTCTACCAGTGTACGTCCTTCACCTACAGCTTCATTAACAAAGTTGAGTGTAGTTTTATTATTACCAAGGAATATGGCAGCCGACTTTGGAATATGTAACAATAGAACCTGGCTGATACCATCTCTTTTATACACATCCATTACTTTGAAGTAGCTGTTGAAATGGAACACGCAAAGATTCCACTTCTTAACATCTGGATTATGCTGAACCATATCGTCAATTTTACATAGCATTGCAGCATGAGCCGAAGCTATAATAAAACGAGTTTTGCGATTTGGCTTTAGAAGTTTTGTAGTAGCGTCTATAAAGAATCCAGCTCTGATGATGTCACCCACATGATAAGTTGTGTCAACTATAACTGGTGCATCTGTGTCACGATAGAAAAATTGCAGTCCTGGAAGTGTCCAGTTCATAAATTTTTCTATTAGTCCTTCTGCATCAATAGAAAGTTTCTTAGGTAGATGACTTTGGTCTGGGTCATAGATACTTCCATCAGGAGTCAGAATATATGGCTTACCATCAAGTTCAGCATAGAATAAATCGTGCTTCTTATTATCTGCCCATTGTATATTGTCAAAGATGACAGGGAATATTATATTTCCACTTACATGGGCAATGCCATGCAAGTATTTAGTCGGTGTCGTTTTTGTTTTTCTTTGTGTGATGCCTATTTGAAAGAATCCGTTTTCAACTTTATATACGTCGTTAAGCCAGACTGATAAAACTTCTGTTCCATCACGTCTGAGCAGATTCTTCTTAGCACCAATTTCGGCTTTGTAATACCCTTCACCGGCAGGTT